>WNFP01000526.1_pt1 | contig 28870 bp, 22 predicted proteins | sample 5400201 | NCBI WGS metagenome assembly WNFP01 (sample SAMN13153355, study PRJNA577476) | soil metagenome | isolation source: 115 cm saprolite under Madrone tree | place: USA:California | collected 2016-06-14 | reverse complement strand
CTTTTCTTCATGCACTTTACTGGAACCATGGATCACTGGGATCCCTCGGTGACCGACGGATTTGCCCAGGACCGCGAAGTGATTTTGTTTAACAATACCGGCATCTCCAACTCTAGCGGTGAAGTTCCGACTTCGGTCGAAGAGATGGCGCAGCACGCAGCCGCCTTCATCGACGCCCTCGGCATTAGAAAACTCGACGCTCTCGGATTCTCGATGGGCGGCTTCACCGCACAGCAGTTCACCATCGACCGGCCAGAGCTTGTCCGAAAACTCATCCTCGTTGGCACTGGCCCCAGGAGTGGCGAGGGCATGGCGTCGCTAACACCCGAGGCGCAGCTGTTTGTTGAGCATGTCACGCAGTTCCTAAAGGGCTGAGCACGAGAAGAAAAGCAGAAAGGAGAACCAAAACATGAAAGAAAGGCAGATCAAGCTTCCAGGTCCAGATCATCCGATTTCCATCCAGCGCAATCCCGCTCGCGTTGTCGTATCCGTCGCGGGCCGTGTGGTTGCCGATACCCACAACGCCTTGACGCTCCGCGAAGCGTCGTATCCGCCCGTTCAATATATTCCAGGCGAGGACGTTGATTTTTCCCAGTTAGAACGGACGAGTTACGCAACCTACTGTCCCTATAAAGGCGACTGCAATTACTACAGCGTTCCCGCTGGAGGAAAGAAGTCCGTCAATGCGGTGTGGTCGTACGAAGATCCGTTTCCTGCTGTTGTGCAGATCAAGGAGCATGTTGCGTTCTATCCCGACCGGGTCGATGAGATAGCAGAGCGATTGGCAACGTGAAGAAAGATCGACGGACTGGATCATTGCACCAAGACTGAGGCCGATCGCGAACTCGCGCTTGGAATGAAGGCCTTGAAGCGAATCGGCAGGCGCGACGACGTGGCGGACGTAATTGCCTTTTTGGGGTTCGATGGTGCGGCTGGATTACAGGAGCGAGCTTCCCGGTGGACGGCGGATCGAGCCCTGAGAGAGAGCGAAGGACATTGGTTTTACCTAGGAGGAAAAATTCAATGAACCCCACTAAACAGGAAAAAAATAAGGCACTCGTTTTTGAGGCTTTTGACACCCTCTTCAATAAACGTGACTACGCATCGGCGCAGCGCTACTGGTCCCCTCACTACCTTCAGCACAGCGCTCATATCGCACCTGGTCGCGACGGCCTCTTCAATCTTATCAAGAGCATGCCACCAACGTTGAAGTACGAACCCGGAACGATCGTGGCCGAGGGAGACTTCGTGATCGTGCACGGGCGATTTAGCGGTTTCGGTACTCCTGTGAATTGGATTGCCGCAGACATTCTCCGCATCGAGGACGGCATTCTGGTGGAGCACTGGGATGTGATCCAGGACGAGGCTTCGCGTGCATCCTCCAAGAGCGGCCTTCCCATGTTTGGCGACAAGTTTGGCGAGTGAGCATTGGATTGGCTTTCCCTCGTCTGCGGTCAGGTTCTTCTCCAAGATGCTCGCGTATTTTGACGTCTGGCGGCCAGGCCACGCTCCGGGAGGATGGTCAGCAATCGGAAGTTAGACCAGTCAGGCTGGCCGGGGAGATACCGATTGCCCAGAACAGCCGGCCGGACTAGGATATTGTCCCCCTCGGCATTGTCGGCGCCAAAATTTCGAGGCCAAGGAGGCTTCCTTGAGGCTCACTTACGGACCCAGCCGTGCGTGCCTGCTGGCCGGAGTCTTGTTTTATGGAGCAGCAACATCCCTTGCACAAACCCAGACGGTACCCGGTTCGAGCACGCCGGGCGAAGCCATACCCGGAACACTCGGAGTGAGCCCGTTCGCGGGTAGCGTACCGGGAAAGCTCCTTCCGGGAGTTATGCCGCTTTCGTTGCGGGACGCTATCGACCGCGGATTGAAGCAAAATCTCGGAGCGCTCCTATCCAACGCCGACATTCGCTCAGCGCGCGGACAGCGTTGGGAGCAATTGAGTGCGCTCCTGCCGCACGTAACCGCGGCGCCTTATGTGGACGTATCCCAAATAAATCTCCAGGAACTGGGCATTAAGTTTACTTTTCCAGGAGTCAATATCCCCCCGTCCGTTCGTTTTTCCTATTTTGATGTGCGCGTAAGTGTGGACCAGTCCTTGTTTAACTGGAGGTCGATCAACAATGAGCGTGCGGCTAAGCAGGCCTTGAGGTCCGCGGAATATAGTTACAAGGATGCGCGCGATCTCGTTGTGCTCGCCGTGGGTTATACCTATTTGCAGGCCATCGCCGACGAAGCTCGCATCGAAACGGCGGAAGCGCAAGTCAGGACGGCGCAGGCGCTCTTCGATCAAGCAACAGACCGGGTGAATGCGGGCACTTCGCCAGCCATTGATGGGCTGCGCGCCAAAGTCGAGCTGCAAACCCGGCAACAGCAGTTGATTCAAGCGAAGAACAACCTCGCCATCCAGAAGCTGACCGTAGCGCGGGTGATCGGGCTGGCTCCCGGGCAGGAATTCGAATTGACGGACAAGTCGCTGTACCAGCCGTTCGAGGGCATCACGGTCGAAGAGGCCCTGAAACGCGCTTACGCTGCGCGTTCCGATTACCAGGCGGCCATGACTGACGTCCGGGTGGCGGAATTCTCCCGGAAGGCCGCGGTGGCCGGGTATTTTCCGTCGCTCTCCTTTAATGCGGACTATGGTGCGGGAGCCACGCATCCTTCCACAGCAAGGCAAGTATTCGACGTGCGCGGTACGCTCTCGATTCCTATCTTTCAAGGAGGCAGCGTTCACGGTGACGTTTTGCAGGCGGACGCAAGACTCGAGCAGAGTCGCGAGCGGCTGGACAATCTGCGAGCGCAGATCGACTCCGACGTACGGACCGCTCTGCTGAACCTGCAGTCGTCAGCCGATCAAGTCAGCGTGGCGCGCAGCAACATTGCTTTGGCGGAGCAGACCCTGACCCAGTCGCGCGATCGTTTCGGCGCGGGTGTCACCGATACCGTAGAGGTAGTGCAATCGCAAGAAGCGGTAGCTAGCGCCCATGAACAGTACATCTCGAGTCTCTACAGTTACAATTTTGCAAAAATTTCGCTGGCTCGTGCTCTTGGCGCCGCGGAAGAGGGCGTCAAGGAATATTTCAAAGGAATATAAACATGGCGGACGAGAACCCAGCCCATTCGGCGCCTGATGCAGGCAAGGAATCCCCGATCGAGCCGTCGCCCGTGACGGACAGAATGTATACGCCGCCGGCGTCCCGGAGTCGCAAGCGCCGGAGAAACATGGTGATTCTGCTTGTCGTCTTGGTGGTGCTGGTCGCCTGCGCATTCTTGTGGCGCTACTTAAGCACTTATGAATCAACCGACGATGCCCAGGCGGACGTTCACCTGTACCCAGTCAGCGCGCGTATTTCCGGCTATGTGGTGAAGGTCAACGTAGACGACAACCAATGGGTGCAGAAAGGCACCGTGCTGGTAGAGATCGACCCGAAAGACTACGAAGTTGCGGTCGCGCAGGCGCAAGCCAATCTCGCCAATGCCGAAGCGACGGCTCAGTCGCTGAATATCACGGTGCCGATTACTTCGGTGAACACTTCGAGCCAGCTGAAGTTCACCGCGTCAGACATCGGAAACGCCACTGCTGGAGTCATTGCGGCTGAGAGGCAGCTCACCGCCGCCCACGCCCAGCTGGAACAGGCGGAGGCCAACGATGTGAGGGCGCAAGACGATCTCCACCGCTACAAGCTGCTGGTGGACAAGCGGGAAGTAGCCGAGCAGGTTTACGATCAGGCATTGGCCACGGCCAAATCCAGTACCGCGGCGGTAGCGGCAGCCCGTGCCAATGAGTCCGCCGCGCAACAATTCGTGCAACAGGCGCGGAGCCGTCTGGAACAAGCGGATGCGAACTACCGATCCGCGGAGACTGGACCGCAGCAGGTCTCGTCCACCAAGGCTCGGGTGCGCGCAGCGATCGCTGACGTGGAGCAAAGGCGCGCGCTGCTCGAACAAGCTCAGCTGAACCTCCAGTACACCAAAATCGTTGCGCCGGTCACCGGTGAAGTGAATAAAACGGTGGTTGTCGGGTTAAATGTTCAACCCGGGCAGCAACTCCTCACCGTGGTGCCGCTCGACGAAGTTTGGATTACGGCCAATTTCAAGGAGACGCAACTCAAGTACATGCGCGTAGGACAGAAAGCGAAAATCCACGTGGACTCGACCGGCCGGACTCTGAAAGGTCACGTGGACAGCATTGCGGGGGCAACGGGCCCGCTCTTCAGCCTGCTTCCTCCGGAGAATGCCACCGGCAACTACGTAAAAATTGTGCAAAGGATTCCCGTAAAGATAGTTCTCGAGCCCAGTGAGAATCGGGACCGTCAGCTTCGGCCGGGCATGAACGTGGTGCCCGACGTCTACCTCCAATGAGCTCCACTGCTCTCACAATCGACCAGGATGTTTGGCGGCCCAAATATAATCCTTGGCTGATTGCCGTCGTCGTGGCGCTGGCAGCCTTCATGGAGGTCCTCGACACCAGCATCGCCAACGTGGCCCTGCCGTACATGGCCGGGAATCTGGGGGCGAGCAATGACCAGAGCACATGGGTCCTGACCTCGTATCTGGTCTCGAATGCCATCATCCTTCCAATCAGCGGGTGGCTCGCGGGCGCGTTGGGACGGAAGCGCTTTTTCATGTGGTGTTTGGGTATTTTTACTGTGAGCTCTTTGCTTTGCGGGTTGGCGCCGAGTCTCGGGCTTCTTCTTCTCTTCCGCGTGCTGCAAGGCGCGGGCGGTGGAGGGCTGCAGCCGATGGCTCAAGCCATTCTCGCTGATACCTTTCCGCCGCAGCAGCGAGGCTTGGCGTTTGCGCTGTATGGCATTACGGCCATCATGGCCCCCACGATCGGGCCCACCCTGGGCGGATGGATCACCTTCAACTATTCCTGGCGCTGGATTTTTTTCATCAATCTCCCGGTCGGGTTGGGCACATGGTTTCTTGTGCGGCGCTTTGTCGAAGATCCGCCCTATTTAAGCCGGCTCAAGGCAGCTGGCGTCAAGTTGGACTACATTGGCATCGCTCTGCTGACGCTGGGTATTGGCGCGTTGCAGGTGCTGCTCGATAAGGGCCAGGAAGATGATTGGTTCGGGTCGCGCTTCATTACGACCTTAGTCGTCGTGGCGACCGTATGCCTCATCTCGCTGGTTATCTGGGAGTGGTTTCAAAAGGCGCCGATCATCGACGTCCGCATGTTCAAGAGTTTTAACTTCGCGAGTTCGAACTTGATGATGTTCACCCTGGGAATCCTGCTGTTCAGCGCACTGGTCCTGATGCCGCAGTTCCTCCAAACTCTTTTGGGGTACACCTCCCAACTGGCCGGCCTTGCGCTCTCCGCTGGAGGTCTTGTTTTGCTCTTTGAGATGCCCATCATGGGCCAACTGACCACCAAGCTTCAGGCTCGCTACCTGATCGCCTTCGGCTGGCTAGCTTTGTCCATCGCCATGTTCTATTCGACAAAGCGGATTGACTTGCAGATTAGCTTCAATGCCGCGGTGTGGTTGCGCATTACCCAGGTTATCGGTTTGGGGTTCCTGTTCGTGCCGATTTCGCTTGTGGCTTATATCGGAATTTCGCCGGAGAAGAACAACTCCGTCGCCGGAATCGTCAACTTCATGCGCAATATGGGAAGCAGCGTGGGAACCTCCATCGTCACCACGTTGATTGCACGTCGTTCGCAATTCCATCAGGCACGGCTGGTCGAGTACGCCAGGCCTGACAATCCTAATTTCCAGAATTCCGCTAATGGCCTTGCCGAGCGCTTTGCCCACTCGGGATTGGGCACGAATGAGGCGCACATGCGGGCCTATGCCCAGATTTACCGAAGCCTGCAAAACCAGGCGGCGAGTTTGGCGTACATTGATACCTTCATGGTTCTGGCCGTGGGGGCAGCGATCATGTTCTGTCTCACTTTTGTTTTGAAGAAGAATGATCCCGGCGGTGGCGGGAGAGTGGCGGTAGAGTAGGGAAAGTGGAATCATATGTAATTAGGACCGCGTGGAGCAAATAGTCGGCGCAGAGACCGCCATGATCAAAATCGTCACGGTTGAACGGGAGTATGGAAGCGGCGGAGGCGAAATCGCTCAATCGCTCGCGACGCAACTGGGCTGGAAGCTTTGGGATCAGTTGCTCACCGAGGAGATCGCCAGGCTTGCGAATTGCCCCAAAGCCGTCGTCGAGGTTCGAGAGGAACGCACCGATCCACTCTACTACCGGCTCTTCAAATCCTTTTTGCGCGGGAGTTATGAAGGCAGCCTCAACGCGCACAAGCTCAACCTAGTTGACAGCGAAACCATTTTGAAAATTACAGAACGCGTCGTTCAGCACGCCGCTAAGACGGGAAACTCCGTCATCGTTGGAAGGGGGTCGCAGCATTTTCTGAGAAGCCGCCCAGACACGCTGCGTGTGTTTCTCTACGCCCCCAGAGAAGACAAAGTGCGCCGCCTCTTGGCTCGCGGCAAAAGTGAGAAGGAAGCCGAGCAGCTCGTGGATACCGTTGACCGCGAGCGCGTCGATTTCATCCAGAAGTATTTCCGCGTCGAATGGCCTGACCGCGCCGTTTACCACACTATGATCAATACGGCGATCGGCGATCAGGCCGTCGTTCACATGATTCTGGACTTCATGAAAACCGTCGACGCAAGAGTCCCTGCCTGAGTGCTCGCGGAATAGCTCCGCCCCGATCGTCCGGCTCGCAAGCCACTCCTGGGTCTAGCGCACGGTTAAAGTGCGACGTTCCCTTGCATAACATTGGGACGAAAACCTACGGTTCAGCCAAACCAGCGCCGCCGCGAGTAGCTCGTCGCCCGCCCCCATGAATTACTTCCGAGTTGCACTTCCCGGTACTAATCCGGACAATTTCCTCGAAGCCCATTTCGGGATAGTTTCCGTGTTGCCGTTTATTAGCGGCCATCCGGGAGTTATCGCCTGGTGGCTCGAATTGAAACGCCGAGTACCGCCGCTTCTACGGGTAGCGAAGAGCCCGCTGCAAAGGCCTGGTTCTGGTTGAAGACAAGTGACGTTCAAAACATGCCATAATGGGGGCGAAAGAATCCCGACCATGGGCGTCTGCTCCGGAAAATTCGGGTGGACAGCGAAGTATATGCGTCCGCCGCGATCGCTCAGGGCGCTTGCCTTTGGCATAGCTGCTCTTTCCTGTTGCAGCAGCATTCGGCGATTGTCCGCGCAGAGCACGACACCTGGCATCGAACAGACAGACAGCCTCCGCGGCACGGTTGTGAACAGCTTGACGCATGAACCAATCATCCGTGCGCTTGTATTCTCACCAGACAACCGCTTTGCCACAATGACAGATGATCGAGGCCATTTTGAATTCACATTCCCACGGCCGGATGGCGAAAAGACTGCCGGGTTTGCCGGTACCTCAGTCGTTCGCTCCCTGGAAACATCTCAGCTTCAACGCGCCGGGATCAATCGTCCCACCATGCTGGTGGCCCGAAAGACGGGATTTCTTCCCCGCAATAACGGGCAGGAGGGACTCCAGTTAAGCCCAGCGCAGCAGGAACTCACAATCTCCCTCGTGCCGGAAGCTCGCATCGTTGGCCACGTTGTTCTGCCTGGGTCCGATGGTTCCGACAAAATCCAGGTCGAACTTTATCGACGCCAGGTGCGGGAGGGCCGCGAGCATTGGGATCCGGCAGGAACGGCGATGTCAAGAGCAAACGGGGAGTTCCGCTTTGCCGAGCTTTCCGCAGGTTCTTACAAATTGCTCACTCACGAACTGCTCGATCGTGATCCCCTGACCTTTAACCCTCGCGGCCAGTTATTTGGCTATCCGCCGGTCTACTATCCTGCGGCGCCGGACTTTGCAACGGCCGCCGTCATTCAGTTATCGCCCGGTGAAACCTTCGATGCAAAAGTTTCGCCTGCAAAGCGAGAATATTATCCAGTGAAGCTGGGAGTCACGAACGCCCCAGCGGGCCTCCCGGTAGGAATTCAGATATGGCCGCAGGGGCGCGCAGGCCCTGGGTACTCTCTGGGCTACAACGCGGGAGAGGGGCTGATACAAGGTTCCCTGCCAGACGGTACCTACACCGTCCAGGTCACGACCTACAGGCCGAATGCGATGGCAGGAATGTCGAATATCAGTGTACGCGGGGCCGCCCTTTCCGGGCCAGCCATCACGTTGGTGCCGAACAGTTCGATTACTGTGAGCGTGAAGGAAGAATTCCAGCACACGGACACCCAACCTCAGGTGCATACGACAATTGGCGGCATTCGTCCCGTTTCTGAAAGCGGACGGCGTCCCAATTATCTGCAAGTGGCGTTGCTGCCAGCCGAGGAGTTCGGCTTCGCGCCGGGCGCCTGGCTGCGTCCGCCTACGGGTCCGGAAGACAAGTCGCTGGTCATTGAAAATGTGCAGCCTGGCCGCTATCGCGTGCATGTAAACACATCCATCGGATTCGCATCATCGATTACTTCCGGCGGCACGGATTTGCAGCGCCAGCCGCTCGTGGTTGGCCCGGGAGGGGCAATGCCGCCGATTGAAATCACCGTGCGCGACGACGGCGCTCAGGTCGAAGGCACGATCGAGGGCACAACTAGCACGGAGGTTCCTAGAGCGGGATTCAACTCACCGGGCCAACCCTTGGGTCATGTTTATTTCCTACCCATGGCCGATAGCAGTGGCCAATTCAGCGAAGCTTGGGTTTCCCCGGATGGGAAGTTTCAGCTCCAGCAGCTCCCCCCGGGTGCCTACCGCGTACTTGCCTTTGATCGCCAACAGCCGGACTTGGAGTACGCGAGCGACGAAGTCATGGGCCAATATGATTCGAAGACAAAAGTCATCCGCGTGGTCCCAGGTCAGAAAGAGCATTTGCGATTGCCGCTGGTAACCGCGAGCGAGTAACTATGTTCAGGTTTGTAAAATCCATGCGATTCATGGTTCCGTTACTTGGGCTTACCCTGCTGCAGTCGTGTGCGTTGCTTCGCGCACAGGGCGCGCCCCCCGATCGAAGCGCAACTCCCGACGCGAAATTCAAGATCGCCGGCACGATCGTGAGCTCACTCAGCGGGACGCCGCTCGGGAATGCTCGCGTTTCGGTCTTCGATACTTCGAATCCTGCCGACGCAGTGTGGATGATCACCTCCGAGAATGGGCACTTTGAATTCGGTTCGCTTAAGCGAGGCAAGTTCTCGCTGCAAGGGGCGAAGCGCGGATTTGTCCGCGCCGCCTACGAGCAGCATGAACAGTTCTCAACGGCAATTGTGACCGGTGCCGGCTTCGACACCGAAAACCTCGTGCTGTGTCTCACGCCGCTGGCCTTCCTTGGCGGCAAAGTCATCGATGAATCGGGCGATCCCGTCCGCAATGCGCGCGTCATGCTTTACGTGGAGAACAACCAGGCAGGCATGAACCGGATTACGCCGGCCGACGGCGGTTCGACAGACGATCAGGGTTCCTACGAGTTTGCGGCTCTGGCTCCCGGGAATTACTACCTGTCGGTTGCAGCAAGACCGTGGTATGCCGTGCACCCTGTTTCTTCTCCCGCCGAAGGCGCGGGCAATTCTTCCCCGGACGTTGCCCGATCTCTGGACGTTGCCTATCCTACCACGTACTATAACGGCTCAATCGATGCCGATGCTGCCGCACCTATCTCCATTAAAGGTGGCGATCACTTGCAGGTTGATATCCACGTCAATCCTGTCCCAGCCCTTCATTTAGTGTTTCATGTTGCCAACGACGGACAGCAAGGCTTCAGCCCGCCCGTGTTTCAGAAACGTGTTTTCGACTCCTTGGAATACGTTCAGAGCGATGGCGCGCAATTTGTGGCCCCTGGCGTTTACGAGTTGACGGGAGTGCCCGCAGGAAAATACTCCGTCCGATTGCGCGAACCGAAGTCTGGCCAACTCCAGCAATTCAGTGAGATGGAACTGGTCAAGGATGGCCAGGAATTGGACACTTCGCGCAGCGAGCCAGCCGCCAGGGTCAAGTTGTCGGTAAAAATGCCGGGGCAGGAGCCCCTCCCGAAGCAGTTCCACCTGGCGCTGCAGGATTCGCGACGGCAAAACGTGGCCTTCAAGCCTGTCGACCCGGCGGGTGAAGCGATTTTCGAGGACCTTCCGGCAGGCCAGTACGCAATCCGCGTCTTTTCTCCCGCCAAGCCATACTCCGTTGTTCGAGCTTCGTCTCAGGGAGTCGAAATCTCCGGACACGACCTCAACGTAACGCCGGGCGCGTCTCTCAGCTTAGCCGTGTTCTTGGTTGGCGGCGTCGTGACCGTGGAGGGATTCGCAAAGCGAGGAGACAAACCCGTCGCCGGTGTGATGGTCGCCCTGGTGCCGAAAGACCCTGAATCGCATCTGGAAATGTTCCGTAGGGACCAGAGCGACCTTGATGGCAGCTTCGTCCTCCGCGGCGTGATCCCCGGAACGTATACCATCTTCGCGGTGGAAGACGCCTGGGGCTTTCAATGGATGCAGCCCGGCGTGCTCGAACGGTACGTCCAGCATGGGCAGAACCTTACGATTGGGGAGCTCATGAAAGGTTCCGTGCACCTGCCGGACCCCGTCGAAGTACAGCCGCGTTAGATTCGCTGATGCTACGACTCGTTCGACCCGGGTGTTCGGAGCCTCTCGGGATTGTGCCTGGATCACTCAGAAGTAAGGCGCTTGCCTGTGAGACGGGCTAAAGGGAAGCTGAGGCGCTGCGGAGAGCCATCTTTTGCCGCTTTGCAGGATTGCGACGCTGGAAATCCGTTATTATTGACTTTGGATGCCCAAACGGGAATGAAATCGGAGTCGTGCACAATCTGGGTTCTTGGCGCGTTGATGATGCTGGCCTCATTCGACGCCCTACCTGACCCTCCCGCGGTGAATCCGCGGACTGTCATTGGCGCCTCCAGCCTAAGTGAGGCGACTGGCGGCTTGTCCGAGCGGCGTTTGAACTGCGATTCGTCCTGCACTTCTGCTCACCCCCGATCACGCTGGATCGCATACACTTCCGCTGATGAACCGAAGGTTCCTAGTGATTGCATTGCCCTAACGGGACACGCAACCGATCCATCTCCCCCGGTACTCCAAGCACGACGCTAACTGCATTCCCGATCGTAAGGGCACGTTTGCAACGTTTTCTCTGTGAAGAGCGTCAGCCTTAAGGGCGACATACTTTCCCCAAAACCGATTGGCACTGGCAGCGTTCCCACTTCCTGCGGGTATTTTGCCGCGCGTAGTGGGCAGGCCTTCTGTAGACAGAAAGAGGACGGTAGTGAAGACTTCAGAAATTATTGGAGCATGGTGGAAGATTCTCAAGGGTGAACGGCCCTCGCTATCCATTGAGATTACGCGCGAGTGCCCGCTGCGATGTCCCGGATGCTATGCCTATGATGACGCGCATCTAGGCGGCGGGATGACTTTGCGGGGTCTTCGCGATCGCAAAGGGCAAGAACTGATAGACGGTGTTCTCGAGGTCGTCGACGGCCTCAAGCCTTTGCATCTGTCGATCGTGGGAGGCGACCCGCTAGTCCGGTATCGCGAGCTCGAGTTGATGGTTCCGCAACTGCTTGATCGAGGAATTCACGTCCAAATCGTGACCAGTGCGTTCCGGCCGATGGCGCCGGGTTGGGCGACGCTTGCGCATATGACTGTCGTCGTATCGATAGACGGACTGCAACCAGAGCACGATGCCCGACGCGCGCCGGCAACGTACGATCGAATTCTGAAGAACATTGCGGGCCAGCAGATCACGATCCACTGCACTGTCACCGGTCAAATGATGAAGCGGCCAGGCTATCTGAAAGAATTTCTGGAATACTGGACCCCCAGGGCCGAGATCCGCAAAGTATGGTTCAGCCTGTTCACTCCGCAAGTGGGAGACCGGCTGCCGGAAATGTTGCAACCGCATGAACGTGGGCAGGCCATTACCGAGATGCTTGCATTAAGGAGGCAATTTCCCAAGCTGGACATGCCGGAGGGGATGATTCGGCAGTTCGCAACACCTCCAAGTAGTCCCAAGGACTGTGTTTTTGCGCTCACCACGCAAACACTGTCGGCGGACCTGAAAACCAAGATCGTCCCCTGTCAATTCGGCGGAAATCCGGACTGTGGTTCGTGCGGATGCGTGGCATCCATGGGCTTGGCAGCCGTGGCAGCGCACAACCTGGGCGGCATCATCCCAGTTGGACCCATCTTCAAAGCCTCAGTCAGGATTGGCCAGGCTCGGTCCAAATGGACTGCACAGATGCCGCCAGTCGAGAAAGGACTGCGGGTGCTGCCCTAAGAACGAAGATTGCAGGCGTGTATGGGCAAGAATGCGTCAGCGACCAACGAGGCTGAACTCACGCCGCTGCGGAAACTATCCGCACGGATTGGCAGGGATCCGCTGCTTATACAGGCGAACACCGGTAATAGTTCTATAAAGGCTGAAGGTGTCCTGTACGTGCAGTCGATGTGCGTTTTTTTCTTTTCTATGCGAGACGGATGGCATACGAGCATAACCGCAATGTCATCGCGACCTACGCCGATCTTGACATTGAGCTAGTTTGGGTCAGAATGAAAGTCCCTTCCAGAAATTCCGATTTTTTGATTCTGCCCTCTCGTTGCCGATTTTGGCCGAAGTCTTCATAGTGGAAAAGGTCCTCTCCCCTTCTCCTCGAAGCGCATTTGATGCAATGGCTCAGCGATGCTGCGTGCCCGCGCTGGGGTGGAGCTATGGATTTTTTCAGACAATTGTTTCTGTCCGGCGATTTTCAGCCTCACGGTTTCTGCTACCGGTGGAATTCTGGCCTGGTATGGCTGAATGTCCTATCGGATGCGCTTATTGCGCTGGCGTACTTCACAATCCCTTTCACTCTTCTGTGGTTTATCCGCAAGCGCCGCGACCTTCCTTTCAGCTGGATGTTCGCGCTCTTTGGAGTGTTCATTATTGCCTGCGGCATGACGCACGTCATGGAAGTGTGGAATCTGTGGCACGCGCAATACTGGCTGGCGGGAATCATCAAGACGATCACGGCCCTCGCTTCCATTCTCACTGCCATTCTCCTCGTTCAGCTTGCGGAGAAGAGGACGTTGGCGTCAAGGAAGAGCCGGTCCATGGTGGCGGACTATTTGGGCGGGCGGTGGGGAATGGCGTCAGGATCGAGGCCGAGCTTTTTGACTTCGCGGCGGGCGCGGCGGTAGTCGGAAATGCTTGTGGCAGTGGAAAGAAGGAATTCGGCCTTGCGTTGCGGCGAGTATTTTTCGATGGGGACGATGGCGGCGGGGCGAAGCAAGATGCCGTCCTCGCGGGCTTCGGCGGTGACGAACGAGCCTTCGTCGAGACCGAAACGCTTGCGGAGCTTCGCCGGGACGACGATGGTGCCGCGTTTGCCGACTTTGGCGGATTCCATAGGTGACCGCTTGCAGCGGAGTATCAGAATATCAGACATTCGGGCACACGTCAATAAGACCGTTAAATGTTTGAAGGCTGAAAGTTCGAAGGTTTAGAAAAACCCGCAGGGCTGAAGTACGTGTGACAAGGGCGAAAAACACAGAGGGGCGGAGAATACGCGGGTGAAGTACCGGTGTGCTAGCATCAGGATTTGTGCTTTGAGCGGGAGCCAAGGTAGATGGCCGGGACGATGAAGGCGTTGCGGAAGACGCAAGCTGCGAAGGGCTTGCAGATGGATACCGTCGCGGTGCCGTTGATTGGGCCGACGGACGTGCTAGTGCGCGTGAAGACGGCTTCGATTTGCGGGACGGACCTGCACATTTACGGGTGGGACCGCTGGTCGCAGGGGCGCATCAAGCCACCGGTGACGCTGGGGCACGAATTTTGCGGCACGGTCGAGCGCCTGGGCGACGAAGTGCGCGCCGTCAAGCCGGGCGATTTTGTGAGCGCGGAAATGCACGTCAATTGCGGGCATTGCCACCAGTGCCGGCTGGGCGAAGCGCACATTTGCCAGAACCTGCGCATTATCGGGATCGATCAGGACGGTGCGTTCGCGGAGTTCGTGAAGATTCCGGCGCCGAATATCTGGAAGCTGGATGCGGCGATTCCCGAGCATTACGGGGCAATTCTCGATCCGCTGGGCAACGCGGTGCACACGGTGCTGGCCGGGCCGGTTGCCGGGCAGACCGTGTTGGTGACGGGCTGCGGGCCGATTGGGTTGATGTCCATCGCAGTGGCGAAGGCTTGCGGGAGCTCGACGGTTTTTGCGACGGAAACAAATGAGAAGCGGCGCGCGATGGCTAGGAAAATGGGCGCGGACGTGGTGCTCAATCCCGCAGCGGAAGATGCGGTCGCGAAAATTCTCGCGGAAACGAACGGCACAGGAGTCGATGCGCTGCTGGAGATGTCCGGCAATCCGACGGCGATTCAGCAAGGTTTCAAGGCGCTGCGAGCGGGCGGGCGGGCTTCGCTGCTGGGGATTCCGACGGAAAACGTGCCGCTGGATTTGGTGAACGACGTGATTTTCAAGGGCGCAACGGTGCAGGGGATCTATGGGCGGCGAATGTATGAGACGTGGGTGCAGATGACGGCGCTGCTGAAGGCGGGGCGATTGAATCTCGAGCCGTTATTTGGCGAGCGCGCTTCGCTCGACAAATTCGAAAACGCCTTCACGCTGCTTCAGGGGGGCCTTGCTGGAAAGATCTTGCTGTATCCGAACGGCGTGCCGGGCTGAACGAATTGGTCTTTCAGCTTTGCCCTCAAGACATTTGCTCACGGCCACGAGCTGGCGCAAAATAGTGCTTTCCCCAGCGGAGTCCACGTTAGGAGCGCAATCATGTCTGATACCGCAACGGTCGCATCGAAACAGAATCCCTTGCAGTACGTCTCCGACCAGCTGAAAGAGATGCGCGAAAAAGGCGTGGCGCCGAAGCTGCGCGTGCTCGAAGGCGAGCAGAAACCCGTATGCATTTTCGACGGGCGGGAAGTGATCAACCTCGCTTCGAATAACTATCTGGGACTGACCACGCACAAGTCGCTGCGCAAGGCCGCGCTGGACGCGGTGAAGAGGTACGGCGCGGGCGCCGGGGCAGTTCGAACGATTGCCGGCACGATGAAACTGCACATGGAGCTGGAAGAGCAGATCGCGGCATTCAAGAACGTGGAAGCCTGCGTAGTGTTTCAGTCGGGCTTTACGGCAAACGCGGGAACGGTCTCGGCGGTACTTGGCAAGGAAGACTTGATCATCTCGGACGAGCTGAATCACGCGTCGATCATCGATGGCGCGCGGCTTTCGAAAGCGACGATCAAGGTTTTCAAGCACAAGGATGTGAAGGACTGCGAACGCATCCTGCAGGAGAACGCAAATTTTCTGGGGAAAAAGCTGATCATCACGGACGGCGTTTTTTCGATGGACGGCGATATCGCGCCGCTGCCGGAACTTTGCGGCCTCGCGGAGAAATACAACTGCATCATGATGGTGGACGACGCGCACGCTTCAGGCGTGCTGGGCCGCAATGGGCGCGGGACCGTGGACCATCACCAGTGCCACGGCCGCGTGCACATTCAGGTGGGGACGCTCAGCAAGGCGATTGGCGCGATGGGCGGGTACGTTTGCGGCTCACGCGATCTGATCGATTTTCTGTATTTGCGCGCGCGGCCATTTCTTTTTTCGACTTCGCACCCGCCGGCTACGGCGGCGGCTTGCCAGGCGGCGTTCGCGCTGCTCGATTCGCCGGAAGGCGAAAAGCTGGTGAAGAAACTCTGGGCCAATACGAAGTTTTTCAAGCGCGAATTGAAGAGGCGCGGTTTTCAGTTCAAGGTGAGCGAGACGCCGATTATTCCGATTCACGTGGGAGATGCCGCAAAGGCGTTCGAATTCTCAAAGAAGCTCTTCGAAGCGGGCGTCTTCGCACCTGCCGTCGGTTACCCCATCGTAGCGGAAGGCAAAGCGCGGCTTCGCGCCATCGTCAGCGCGGCCCATAAGCGGGAGCAACTGCTGCGCGCAGCGGACATCCTGACCGAAGTGGCGAAGCCGCTCGGCATCGTCTAGGCCGGTTCCTGGGGCCCGCGACTGGGCGCGTTTACCCTGTAAATCCTACCTAGTACTCATCATTTTTCCGGGGTATGGTCCCCCTGCCATCCATTTAACCGATAGAAAACAATGTCTTTATGCCTGGCATAGCGCTTGCGCCTATTAAATCGTTCATTGGATACCCTTATGTATGCAGGCACAAATCCCAGCTCACATTCCAAACGCAATCTTGAGGAGGATTTACGATCATGAATCGCACAGGGTTTGCAATCGCGGTGGGGGCTCTTTTCTGCCTAAGCGCTGCAGCTCAATCGCAAACGGGCGCGCAGGCGGGAGCGCAGAGCACCAGCCAAGCATCAGTGCAGGCTGGCCAGACACAAGCGCAAGCATCCGGCAATGCATCGGCGTCAACCACGGCGTCGGCGCAGAACGGGCAGGCGAACGGTTCACTGGCTACTGGCACGGCGTTCAATGCCGCGCTGAGCTCGCCAATCGATTCGAAAAAGTGCAAGCCCGGTGATCCAGTAAACGCGCACAGCACCGAAGCGGTTAAGTCCGAAGGCAAAACGGTGATACCCAAGGGTTCGAGACTTGTCGGGCATGTGACGCAGGCTTCCGCACGCGCTAATGGCGAGTCGGAATCGTCGTTGGGCATCGTGTTCAATAAAGCGATCCTGAAGGATGGCCAGGAGATTCCGTTGAACGTGGGGATCCAGGCCCTTGCTTCGGCGCAAAGTAGCGCGTCGGCCGCTGGATCAGACATGGACACGATGGGCGGCATGGGCGCGTCGGCGGCCGGATCAGGGATGGCTGGCGGACACAGCGCGCTTGGCGGTGTGACGTCCACTGCGGGTGGCGCTGTTGGCGCCGTGACAAACACTGCGGCTAACGTTGGAGGAACTGCCGGCGGAGCGGTGAACTCTGCGGCAAGCGCAGGCGGAAGTATCGCCGGTGCTTCAAAGGGAGCAGTCGGCGGTTTGAATGGCGCGGGTCAGCTCACTTCAAACAGCCAAGGCGTGTTTGGCCTGAACGGTCTGAACCTGAGCGCGGCGGCTTCGAACGCCACGCAGGGTTCGGTGATCACTTCCGCTGGGAAGAACGTGCACCTTGACAGCGGCACGCGGATGCTTCTGGTTTCGCAGGCAGCGGCTTCCGCGACTCCGAAACAGTAAGACGGGGCCAATCGTTTGTTGAAAAGGGCGCGTTTCGACGCGCCTTTTTCATTTCTGGCAAGAAACCGTTGGCCTGCGCTTTGCTATACTCGCCCGGATGCCTTCTGCTCCGAAAAAACTCTTTCTCGTCGATGCCCTGGCGCATATTTACCGCGCGTTCTATGCGCCGATGAACCGGATGAACGCACCCTCCGGGATTCCCACGAAAGTGCCGTTTCTTTTTTCAAACATCCTGCGCCGCCTCGTCAAGGACTACCAGCCGGACTACCTGGGCATCGTGTTCGACACCAAGGGCCCGACGTTTCGCGACAAGCTTTTTGAGAAGTACAAAGCGCAGCGCCCGCCCATGCCGGATGAACTTTCGCTGCAGATTCCCTACGTTCGAAAGCTGTGCGAAGCGATGCACCTGCCGATTCTGGAGTTTGAGGGTTTCGAGGCTGACGACGTTATCGGTGCGCTGGCGATGCAGGCCGCAAAGAAACAGCTCGACGTGCTGATCATTAGCAATGACAAGGACATGATGCAGCTCGTCGGGAAAAACATTCGAACGCTGCGCACGGGCTCCGGCGGCGCAAAGGCGGACATAATCGTAGACGGGAAAAAGGTGGAGGAAATCCTTGGTGTTCCTCCCGAAAAAGTAATTGATTTAATGGCGCTGCTGGGCGACACGGTGGACAACATTCCCGGCGCGAAGGGCATCGGCGAAAAAGGCGCGACCGAGCTGATCCAGAAATACGGAAGCGTGGAAAACGCGCTGGATCACGCCGCCGAGGTTTCCAACAAAAGATACCGAGAGGCACTCCAGCAGCAGCGCGAGCAAGTAATGATGTCCAAGCAGCTCGCGACGATCGCCACGGATGTGCCTCTGGAGCTCGACCTGCCCGCGCTGGAACTCGGCTTGCCCGACGTGAATGCTCTCGCGGCGCTCTATCGCGAACTCGGTTTCAATTCTTTGCTTAGAGAATTGGGGGCGGAAGCGGTCGCCTCGTCCGCTCCGGCGAATTCCGAATCGGCCGCGAAAGCGGATTACGCGCAGATTGCGAGCGTCGCCGAGTTCCGCGAGTATCTGGCGAAACTCCCCGCGAAACAGCCGGTGGCGATCTGGCTGAATCTCGAGGCGGGGGAGCGCGAATCAGAAGGATTCGGGACGCGCATCGCTTCGATCGAGGTTTCCTCGGAGTCCGGCGAAGGACGTTCCGTCTGGTTCGACGAAAAAGGCGAGGTGCTGAAAACCCTCGCGCCGCTGCTCGGCGATGCAAAACGGCCCAAAATCGTGCACGACCCAAAACTTTTCCAACTGCTTACGGGCCGGACGGCGAATATCCGCCAGGCGACGCAGCTCTATTCCTACCTTCTGCGGCCCACGACGGCGAATCACAACTTCGCCGACGTGGTGATGCGGCAGTTCAACGTGATGATGGGCGGCGGGGCCGGCGAGCGCGCCGATTATCTGCAGCGGCTTGCGCCCGCGCTCCACGCGCAAGTCCAGGAGCAACAGCTCGAAGAAGTCTACAAAAAAATAGATCTGCCGCTCGCGCCGGTGCTTGCGGATATCGAGCGGATTGGCATCCGCGTCGATCCCAAAGAGCTAGGCAAAATGTCGCACACGATGGAGAAGGAAGTCCGCCGGCTAGAAAAAGAGATCTGGAAGCTCGCGGGCTCGGAATTCAACGTCAACTCGCCGACGCAACTCGCCGAGATCCTTTTTGACAAACTGAATCTTCAGCCCAACGCCCGGCGCGGGAAAGCAAAAGCGAGGTCTACCGCCGCCGACATTCTCGAGGAATTGTCCGCGCAGCATCCGCTGCCCGCGAAGATCATCGAATACCGCGAAATTGCCAAGCTCAAGTCGACGTACGTGGACGCGCTTCCGAAACTGATCCATCCCGAAACCGGACGTTTGCACACCAGCTTTTCGCAAACCGGCACGGCCACGGGCCGGCTCAGCTCGAGCGATCCCAATTTGCAGAATATTCCGATCCGAACCGAGCTAGGGCGCGAGATTCGCGCTGCTTTCGTCGCCGAGAAAGGAAAGATACTGCTGTCTGCGGACTACTCGCAGATCGAGCTGCGCATCATGGCGCATTTTTCGAAAGACCCCGTGCTCGTCGAAGCTTTCCGCAACGGTGAAGACATCCACGCGCGGACGGCGCAGGAAGTTTTCGGCGTGGGGCCGCTCGCACAAACCGCGGAGCACCGCCGCGCCGCCAAGGCCATCAACTTCGGCATCATCTACGGCCTTTCGCCGTTCGGGCTCGCGCAGCAATTGGGCATCGAGCAGAAAGAAGCCGCGAAATTTATCAACGCCTATTTCACGCGCTATCGCGGCGTGAAGGTGTACCTGGACGATATTCTTGCCGAGACGCGCAAGACCGGCGTCGCGAAGACTCTGTTCGGAAGAATGCGCCCGATTCCCGAAATCAATTCACCCCAAATGCAGCTGCGCAACTTTGCCGAACGCACCGCGCTCAATTCGCCGTTGCAGGGCACGGCCGCCGATCTGATCAAGATGGCGATGATCAGCATCGACCGGCGGCTGGCGGAAGAAAAGTTTGAAGCTAAAATGATTCTGCAGGTCCACGACGAGCTTCTCTTCGAGGCGCCCACAAAAGAACGCGCCAAACTGGAAAAACTCGTTCAGGAAGAAATGGAAGGCGTCCACAAACTGGCGGTGCCCATCGTCGTCGAAATCGGCGCCGGCCCCAACTGGCGCGACCTGGAATAGTCCTTCTTCCCTGCACAGCGGAACCCTGGCATTTATTTTTTTGATCCTTTCCTTCTGCATTTCCGGGGCGTAGAATTCGCTCAATAGCAAGCTGAACTCGCTCAGCCGGCCCATCCTGTCAGGAGGAAACTATGCGTAGAACGCTCCTCATTCTGGGCGCGATTCTGCTCGCGAGCTTCGGGATTTCACACGCTAAGCCGAATTCCACGCAGGAAAAGCCCGCATCCACCGAGCCAAAAATATCCCCGGAAGACGTCGCCAAAAAGAACCCTGTCCCGCCAACGCCGGAAGGATTGGCGGAAGCGCGCAAGCTTTTTGGCTACAATTGCGCTATGTGTCACGGCAAAGTCGGTGATGGGAAGGGCGATCTCGCTGCGGACATGAAGCTTGAACTTCGCGACTGGCGCGACGCTTCTTCCATCGAGAAGATGACCGACGGCGAGATCTTTTGGATTGTTAGCAAAGGAAAAGGGAAGATGCCGGGCGAAGGCGACCGAACGGCGGAAAAAGTCCGCTGGAACTTCGTGAACCTGGTGCGCTCTTTTGCCAAGAAGGGCGCGGGAGAAAAGGCGAAGAGCGAAAGTCCGCAGAACTAGAAAGCCCCGGCTTCCCTCTGAGCCGTCTTTGACAAAGAAGCCTGAACGATCGCAGGGTGAGTCCGACGAACGCCGTCCTGCCTGTGTTATTCTCACCTCCAATGCATTCCTGGAAGGAGTTTTCCGATGGCCCACGCGGCACAATTTCTGAAATTGGTGAACGAAGCGAAAAAGAAGATTAAAGAGACTAATGTGGCGGACGTGAAGCGCCGCAGCGACGCGGGTGAAAAGTTTCTGCTCGTGGATGTTCGCGAGGACAATGAATGGGTGAAGGGACATCTTCCCGGCGCCGTTCACTTGGGCCGAGGCATCATCGAGCGCGACATCGAGCAACGAGTCCCGGACCCGAATACAAAGCTCGTCCTGTATTGCGGCGGTGGATTTCGCTCCGCACTCGTGGCGGAGAATCTGCAGAAGATGGGCTACAATAACGTCGAATCGATGGACGGCGGGTGGAAGGGCTGGCTGGAAGCGGGCTTGCCAATCGCCAGAGACTAGCGACCTCTGGCAGAACTCTCGGTCAAGAAATTTGGCTGGGGCGGAAGGATTCGAACCTTCACCGTCCTCATTAACAGTGAGGTGTCCTACCAGTTGGACCACGCCCCAGCGGGCTGTCTTCGCCCCCGATTAGTCCAGGGACGCACAGTATTAGGTAGCTCCCGCCGCAAAAAGAGCGCCGGATGTACTTCCAAGATACCACGGGTGCGCGCCCGGCGAACGCGTCTAAGTAAAATTTATAACGAGCAAAACAAAAGGTATGGCCCCATTTAGGATGTAGCCGATGCGCGTTCGGAATGCATCAGAGTAAATGCGGTGCTCCGTAGGACTCTCTGGTGAATAGCAAATGTGTCTTTGCCGAGAGCAACCGTTTCTCCCGAAGAATTCGAAGGAAAGGACGAATTTGCAAGCTCTGAAATTTCGAATTCGTAGAAGACAATTTGGCACATAGGTTGCATTCCCGAAAGTTTTGTTGGACACTATCGCGTCAAGCACGACTCGGGTTTGCAGCACTGCCCGGCTAACACGTGGGACGTCCTGACCGCAGCTTCCTACCGGAGCGCTCCCCGGCAAAGTGCTGAACAGACATGGCCCAGATTTTTCATCGAAGTACGAATTTCATCGCGCGATTCAGTGTGTTTTCGACCCTCTTTCTGGTCGGAGTGGCGCTGGTCGCCGTCCTCGCGGTGGCGCGCTCGCCCTACATGACGCGGCAAAACATTTCTCGTGAGCAGCCGGTGCAATTCAGCCACAAGCATCATGTCGGCGATGACGGCATTGACTGCCGCTACTGTCATACCGGCGTGGAAACTTCCGCCGTTGCCGGCATCCCGCCGACGAAGACCTGCATGAACTGCCATTCGGTGCTATTCAATAATGCCGCCTACCTCGAGCCCATCCGCGAGAGCTATCGCAGCGATAAATCCATCCAGTGGGTCAAAGTTCACCGCCTGGCCGATTTCGTCTATTTCAATCACAGCATTCATGTCAACAAGGGCGTGGGCTGCTCATCGTGCCACGGGCAGATCAACCAGATGCCGCTGGTTTTCCAAGCCCACACGTTGCTGATGCAATGGTGCGTGGAATGCCATCGCAACCCCGAGCAGGTGCTCCGCCCGAAAGAGCAGGTTTTCAATATGGACTGGAAGGCTCCCGACAATCAGGCGGAAATCGGCGCCAAGCTGAGGGAAGAGTACAAGATTCGGACCACCGCCGAGCTGACCAGCTGCTCGACGTGTCATCGCTAACGGACGCTATGCGCGAGCACGAACAACACGAACACATTGACGGCCGGCACGATCGTAACGATCCGGCCGCAGATGCGAAACTGCGCGAAGGCTCGATGGATTTAGCCGCAGTACGCGCCAAACTCCAATCGAAAACCGGCAAACAATACTGGCGCACGCTTGAGGAACTTGCCGGCGATCCGGAATTTGAAGAATTGCTGCATCGCGAATTCCCGCGCCAGGCGCCTTCCGAATGGGAAGACTCCGTCGACCGGCGCGATTTCCTGAAGCTGATGGCGGCATCGCTGACGTTTGCGGGCCTTTCCGGCTGTGGCCGCACGCCCGAGCAGTACGTCGTGCCGTACGTCAAGCAGCCAGAAGGGATGGTCCTCGGCAAGCCGCAGTTTTATGCCACGGTAATGCCGTTTGGCGCGGATGCGATCGGGCTGCTGGTGGAGAGCCACGAAGGGCGGCCGACGAAAATCGAAGGCAACCCCGACCATCCGTCTAGCCTGGGCGCGACGAACGTCTTCGCGCAGGCGTCGGTCCTGAATCTTTATGATCCGGATCGCGCGCAAACGGTGACGAAGTTCGGAGAAATCCAAACCTGGTCGTTGTTTGTAGACAGCGCGCAGGCCATCGCGGCGGAGATGAAAGCCGCCAACGGCGCGGGTTTCCGCATGCTAACCGGAATTGTCACTTCGCCCACGCTTGCCGCTCAGATTCAATCGCTCCTGACGCTTTTTCCGCAGGCCAAGTGGCACCAGTGGGAGCCGGCTGTCGGCGACGGCACGCGCGAAGGCGCGAAGCTCGCTTTTGGCAGCTACCTCAACACGGTTTATCGCCCGGAGAAGGCTGACGTCATCCTTTCACTCGATTCCGATTTCCTGGGCAGCGGTCCGGGACACATCCGCTACGCGAGAGAATTCTCGCGGCGCCGCAAACTGAATGGCCCGACTGACACGATGAACCGGCTCTACGTCGTCGAGCCGACGCCGAGCGTCACCGGGGCGACCGCGGATCATCGCTTGCCCTTGCGGGCTTCTGAAGTGGAGCTCTTCGCGCGTGCCCTGGCAGCAAAGCTCGGGCTTGGCGGTTCCGCAGCGATTCCTCCTGATGCGGAGAAGTGGCTCGACGCCATTGCGAAAGATCTACAAAATCACAAAGGCGCATCACTCCTCGTCGCGGGCGAACAGCAGCCTGCGGAAGTCCACGCGCTGGTGCATGCCATCAACGCCACGCTCGGCAACGTTGGCACAACGCTTTACTACACGGAACCTGTGGAAGCGCATCCTGCGAATCACCTCGAATCGCTGCGCGAACTGTGCGCCGATATCGATGCCGGCAAAGTCGAGACGCTACTGATTCTCGGGGGCAATCCAGTCTATAACGCGCCGCACGATTTCGATTTTGCCTCCAAGATCGAATTCGACGAGAAGAAAAATCGGAAGCCCGTTAAGAACACCATTCACGTCAGTTCGCATTTTGACGAGACTGCCGAACTCTGCGACTGGCACGTCGCGGAATCGCACTACCTGGAAACCTGGGGCGATGCGCGCGCTTTCGACGGTACGGTCAGCGTGATTCAGCCGCTGATCGCGCCGCTCTATCACACGCATTCCGCACGTGAAGCGCTCGCAGCTTTCGGAGATAAACCGGGAGTCTCGGATTACGAAGTGCTGCGCGACCGCCTAAAGGCCGCCAATCCCTCAGCCGATTTTGAAAAGTTCTGGCGAAAAACGTTGAACGATGGCCTCGTGGCGGGTTCGGCGTTCGCGCCCGCCAGCGCCAATCTGAAATTCAGCGTTGCCAGCCTGGTGGCCGCAAAAACCACGCCAGCAGATGATATTGAATTCCTCTTCCGCCCCGATCCTTGCGTCTACGACGGGCGCTTCGCCAATAACGGCTGGCTGCAGGAATTGCCAAAGCCGGTCACCAAGCTCACCTGGGACAATGCCGCGCTGATCAGCCCGAAGACGGCGGAGAAGCTGCAATTGGCGCACAACGTCGCCTGGCGCGGCGGCGAGCACGGCAAGATTTATTCGAATGTCATCGACATTGCGCTCTCGAACAGCAAAGTCACCGCTGCGGCGTGGAGGCTGCCCGGCCAGGCCGATGGCGTCGTTGTCCTTCCCCTAGGATATGGCCGCAAGAAGGCGGGCTACACCGGAACGAACAAGGGGTTCAACGCTTACGCCGTGCGCACCTCCGATGCCCTTTGGACGGCCTCTGCGCCCACCAGCGCCATCAAGAAAACCGGCGACGATTATCCGCTCGCCTGCACGCAATATCACTTCAGCATGGAAGGCCGGCAAATTCTGGCCACCGGCACGCTCGAGGAGTACCGCAGGAATCCGAATTTTGCCAATGAGCACGCGGAACTGCCGCCGAAAGAACTCTCGCTCTACAAGGGCGAAGCTGAATTTCCCTACAACCGCGAGAAGTGGGCGATGGCCATCGATTTGAACAAATGCAATGGCTGCAACGCTTGCGTCGTCGCCTGCCAGTCGGAGAACAACATCCCCGTGGTTGGCAAAGACCAAGTAATGCGTGGCCGCGAAATGCACTGGATCCGCATCGACCGCTATTACGAGAAGGCCAAGTCCGCGACCAACGATCCCTCCAGCTACGATGAGTCGCTCTTCAATCCGCCAACATTTTTCCAGCCGGTGCCGTGCCAGCAGTGCGAGAACGCGCCCTGCGAGCAGGTCTGTCCCGTCGGCGCCACGGCGCACAGCGCCGAAGGCCTCAACGACATGACCTACAACCGGTGCATCGGCACGCGCTACTGCTCGAACAATTGTCCGTACAAAGTGCGCCGCTTCAACTTCCTGCGCTTCCAGGATTGGGAGACTCCGCAACTCAAGCTGTTGCGGAATCCGGAAGTCACCGTGCGCAGCCGCGGCGTCATGGAAAAGTGCACCTATTGTGTGCAGCGCATCAACAACGCGCGCATCGAATCGGAAAAAGTGAACGCCCCGATCCGCGACGGCGCGATCGTCACAGCGTGCGAACAGGCCTGCCCGACCGAAGCCATCATTTTCGGCAACGCCAATGACAAGGAGAGCCGCGTCGCGAAGTTGAAAGCGCAGCAGCGCAATTACTCGCTCCTCGGCGAACTGAATTCGCGGCCGCGCACCACGTATCTCGCTGCGGTGCGCAATCCGAATCCGGAATTGGAGTCGGCATGAGCGCCGGGCAACCCCCATTCGATTCTCCCGAAATCCGCCGGCTTACCCCGGTGATTGGGCCGGGGTACACCTATGGGTCGGTCACGGACAAGATCAGCGCGATCGTTCTCACGCGCCCGACTTCTCTCGGCTGGTATGTTGGATTTTTGATTGCCTTCAGCCTCATGGGCATGCTGACCGTCGCCGTCGGCTGGCTCATCATCAAGGGCGTCGGCATCTGGGGCATCAACATCCCCATCGGCTGGGGATTTGCCATCGTCAATTTCGTGTGGTGGATCGGCATTGGTCATGCCGGCACGCTGATCTCCGCGATTTTATTTTTGCTGAATCAGAAGTGGCGCACCTCTATCAACCGCTTTGCGGAAGCGATGACGCTCTTCGCCGTGGCTTGCGCTGGCATTTTCCCGCTGATCCACACCGGACGGCCGTGGATGGCGTTTTACATGTTCCCGTACCCCAGCACCATGGGACTCTGGCCACAGTTCCGCAGCCCGCTCATTTGGGACGTCTTCGCGGTTTCGACGTACGGCACAGTTTCGCTGATGTTCTGGTTCGTGGGCCTCATCCCGGACCTGGCCACGCTCCGCGATCGCGCTGTGAAGGCGCCCATGAAGATCATTTACGGCATGCTGTCGATGGGCTGGCGCGGTTCCGCGCGTCACTGGTACCGCTACCAGTCGGCCTATTTGCTTCTTGCCGGCCTCGCGACGCCGCTCGTGCTCAGCGTGCATTCGGTGATCAGCTTCGACTTTTCCATCGCCATCGTTCCCGGCTGGCATACCACGATCTTTCCGCCATATTTCGTGGCCGGCGCCATCTATTCGGGCTTCGCCATGGTTTTGACCATCGCAATTCCGCTGCGCAAAGTTTATGGTCTCGAAGACTTCATCACCATGCGCCACTTGGACAACATGGCCAAGGTCATGCTGGCCACTGGGCTGATCGTCGCTTATGGCTACTTCATGGAATTCTTCATGTCGTCCTACAGCGGCAACAAGTTTGACGTTTTCCTGGTCCAGCAGCGCCTCCACGGCCCGTACGCGCCGTTTTACTACGCGCTGATTCTGTGCAACATCCTGCTGCCCCAACTGCTCTGGTCCTTCAAGATGCGCCACAACGTTGCGGTTCTCTTCATCATGTCGATCGTCGTGAATATCGGCATGTGGCTGGAACGCTTCGTCATTGTAGTCATCAGCCTGACGCGCGACTTCGTGCCTTCCGCCTGGGGCCGTTATAGCCCCACGTTTTGGGATTGGGCCACGTTCATCGGTACCATGGGCATGTTCGTCACTCTGATCTTCCTGTTCGTCCGCGTTCTTCCGGCGATCTCCATCGCGGAAATGCGCGAACTGGTGGCTGAAACTTCTGAGGACGAGAAATAATGCATTTGCACCGCTCCCATATCTACGGCGTGATGGGTGAGTTCGGCGACCCTGAAGAGCTCATTCATGCCGTGCAGAAAATCCGCGAGGCAGGTTACCGCCGTCTTGATGCCTACGCTCCCTTTCCGGTCGAAGGTCTTTCCGAAGCCCTCGGCTTGAAGCGCAACCTGGTTCCGGCGATCACCTTGCTTGGGGGACTCGGCGGGGGTTTGACGGGTTTCCTCTTCCAGGTTTGGGCGAATGTGAGCGGCTACCCAATAAACATTGGCGGCCGCCCGCTCAATAGCTGGCCGGCCTTTATTCCCGTAACCTTCGAGCTGACGATTCTCGGCGCATCGCTCGCCGCTGTCTTCGGTATGCTCGCCTTGAATGGACTGCCCCAGCCGCACCATCCGGTTTTCAACGTGCATCGCTTCTCGCATGCATCCTCGGACCGCTTCTTTGTTTGTATTGAGTCCCGCGATCCGAAGTTTCATCTGGCGGACACCGCGCGCTTCCTGCAGAGCCTCCATGCTCATCACGTTTCCGAGGTGTCGGATGACTAGCACCTCGCGCTTCTTCGTCGCTGCTTGCGCCACCGCCGTCCTGGTTTTCGGCGCCGGTTGCGACTATCTCCGGCAGGACATGGCCAACCAGCCGAAGAATAAGCCGCTTTCACCTTCAGCATTCTTCGAGGATGGCCGTTCGGAGCGCCCGCTCGTCGAAAATACTGTGGCGCGCGGTTCATTTGCCAACGACGAACTCTTCGTGCCGAAGGAATCGAACAATTTCCCATTGCCTGTGAACCTCGAGCTTCTCGAGCGCGGTGAAGGGCGTTACCACATTTTCTGCACTCCGTGCCACGGTCTGCAGGGTGACGGCAACGGCATGGTGGCCATGCGCGGCATGAAGCGTCCACCCAGCTATCATCAAGACCGTCTTCGCCAGGCAACCAACGGTTATATCTACGACGTCATGACCAACGGTTTCGGACAGATGCTAGGTTACTCGGCGCAGATTCCCCCTCGCGATCGCTGGGCGATTGTCGCGTATATCCGCGCGCTGCAGCTCAGCCGCAACGCGAACGCCGCCGATCTGCCCGCGGAACTCCGCGAGAAGCTGAATCAAAGCGGCCCGACTGGCGCAAAACCGGGCGGCGACCAGAAGCCGGAATCAGGCAGCACGAAAGATTCGGCAGGAGGCAGCTTCTAATGGCTGCTCAGGAATTTCAAGCGCCGGAGAGCGTCGGCCGCCTTCAAACACGGGCACTGTTCGTCGGTGGCATAGCCCTGCTGGTTTCTATTCTCGGCGCCGTGCTCAAACCCGGGGATTTCTATCAGTCCTACTTGATGAGTTTCCTGCTGATTCTCGGCTTGACCGTGGGCTCGCTTGGCCTCGTGATGCTGCAGCATCTAACGAGCGGCCACTGGGGCATCATCATCCGCCGTCCGCTGGAAGCGGCCTCTCGCACGCTGCCGCTGATCGCCGTGTTTTTTCTTCCCATCCTGTTTTTCGGAATGAAATACCTCTACCGCGCCTGGCTCAGCCCGGATGAATTACAGAAAGCGCCGCTGTCGCAGTTTCAACAGACTTATCTGACCAGCGGGCGCTTCCAGTTGCGCGCGGCCATCTATTTCGTCATCTGGCTTTTGCTGATGTTCATCTTCAATAGTTTGTCGAAGCAGCAGGACGCCAACCGCGAAGACCGCGCCGTGCGCCTCCGCTTCAAAATGCTGGCCGGCCCGGGCATCATTCTTTACGTTTTTGTGATGACCTTTGCGGCCATCGACTGGGGGATGTCCCTGTCGCCCCACTGGGCCTCCACCATTTACGGTTTCCTGTTCGTCGCCGGACAGTTGATCTCCTCGATGTCGCTCATGATTGCCGTCGTCGTGCTTCTGGCGCGCACCGGGCCATTCGACAGCGTCCTGCAAAAGCGCCATCTACACGACTTGGGAAAATTGCTCCTTGCTTTTGTGATGCTCTGGGCCTATTTCGATTTCTCGCAGCTCCTGATCATCTGGTCCGGGAACCAGCCGGAAGAGATCAGCTTCTATCGCACGCGGCTGTACGGCGGTTGGGGCGTCGTCGCGGTGATCGTGCTGGTATTCCATTTCTTCGTGCCTTTTTTCCTGCTCCTTTCGCAGGATGTGAAGCGCAATGCCAAAGTGCTCCCGAAGATCGCCA
>WNFP01000523.1_pt1 | contig 28921 bp, 26 predicted proteins | sample 5400201 | NCBI WGS metagenome assembly WNFP01 (sample SAMN13153355, study PRJNA577476) | soil metagenome | isolation source: 115 cm saprolite under Madrone tree | place: USA:California | collected 2016-06-14 | reverse complement strand
TAACTATATCCTATGACGGATGTCAAGTCCAAACGTCTTGCCGGCGGGGAAACTTTCGAGACGGCCGACCGGCTGCACTCCGCCGCAATCCATCTGCTTCGCAGACTGCGAGTGCGCGACCGCGAAAGTGGCGTGGGTCCGGCGCAGCTCTCGGCGCTGTCCGTGCTGGTCCTGGGGGGCGGCCCACGCTCGCTCGGCGAGCTTGCAGAAGCGGAACAAGTCCGCCCTCCGACCATGAGCCGCATCGTTGCTGGCCTGGTGCGCGCAGGCCTAGTGCGCCGTGGAAAAACGGAAGACGGCCGGCGCTTAAGGCTCGAAGCAACGGCGAAAGGAACCAGGATTCTCCAGGAAGGACGCCGACGCCGCGTGGAGTCGCTGGCGAAGGCGCTGGCATTGCTCTCGGAAAAGGACAGGCAACAGCTCGGTCAGTTAACGGTCATGCTCCAACAGGTCATTCGCAATCTGTAGTCAAGAACGATTGATGGCGAGGATGCGAAAGTACGGAGGTACTGGCCACAATGTACCCAGCGAACTATCGACGGATAATTTTGTGGCAAGCAAACTACGCAAGTAGTCGGGAGTTGCTTGGGTTCCTGTGTGTTGTCCTGCTGCTCGCGAGCGCAGCAGAACGGCTGGAAAAACCAACTAACTTCGGATTACTGTATCCTCCATCCCCACGCCCGAGCGGTCGCTCCCCCCAGCGGCCGCTCACTTTTTTTGGCGCACAGTTCGCAGTCAACTGTTGTCAATCAGCGAAGAGTGAAGAGTAAGGATGACTCTCAGGCAAGTTGAGCGGGTCAGCGGGCAGGACAAGCCCATGGAAATAAAAAAAGGGGGCTGGTGCAAGCCCCCTTTTCGTAATTGACGCCCCAAACCGGTTACCGAGTCGAGGATCGGTTCCGGCCACCCCGGGAAGCCAATCTTATAAGTTGACAGTTAGAGAGCAAACCGCGTGCCAGCCGTGGTTGTTCCCTCGGGTAACACTCGATTTGATTGAAAGCACGGCGGTTAGCGGCGGCCGCAATCAGGAATGCTCTAGCTTACCTGCCGCAAGTCTACAAAATCCCACAGAATGGCACCCAGACTCTCCATTCTTTGGGAGCTTTCCGCGCGCTTGATCCCCTCTTGTATGACTTGCTCATCGGAAGCATTGGCGGCCACAACCTCGAATTCCGCAGCGACGGTAAGAATTGGAATATCGTTATTGTAACCTTCTAGCGAAACTCCGATCGATCATAAGCCGATGCAAGTCGCGGAAAATAATAAGAAAAGGGATAACGCAGAAACACTGAGAACACAGAGACGCGCAGCGTCGAACCGTTCAAGCGCCGATGGAGGAGCGCAGGGCGCTGGCGAGAGACTGGCTGAAACGCTGGACGTCGGCTTCGTGTTCGGCTTCGACCATCACGCGGGCAAGCTGCTCGGTGCCAGAGTAGCGAAGGACGACGCGGCCATTGTCTCCGAGCGCCGACTGGGCCTCGGCCAGGGCGCGGGAGACTTCCGGAAGCGTTTCGAGCGGCGGTTTCGAACGCACCTTCACATTGACGATTAGCTGCGGATAATCCTTGAGGCCTTCGACGAGCGATTCGATTTTGCCGTGCATGGAAACCAGCGAAGCAATTTTTGCAGCTGTGAGCAAGCCGTCGCCGGCCGGGCTGTCGTCCAGAAAAATGATGTGGCCGGACTGTTCGCCGCCAAGAACGTTTCCGCTGCGAAGCATCTCTTCCAGAACGTAGCGATCACCAACAGCCGCGCGTGCGAGCGCGATGTCTTCCCTGACAAGAGCGCGCTCGAGGCCCAGGTTGGACATCGAGGTAGCAACGACACGATCGCCTTTTAGCTTGTTCTGCGATTTGAGGTGCCGCGCGGCTGCCAGTAGCACGCCGTCGCCATTCACAATTTTTCCCGTTTCACAGACGAACAGCGCGCGGTCCGCATCGCCATCGAATGCCACACCCAGGCGCGCCTTTTCCGCGACCACGCGTTTCTGCAAACCTTGCAGGTGCAGCGAACCGCATTCGGCGTTGATGTTGCGGCCGTCAGGTGAAACGCTCATCGCTACAACGTCTGCTCCGACCGAACGGAACAGCTCCGGGCCGAGCTTGAAAGCTGCGCCGTTGGCGCAATCGAGAACGATCCGGAAGCCCGCGAGCTTCGCCCCCGGAATCAAACGCCTCCGGAGAAAGGACAGATATTCAGCGTCCAGGGATTCATCCGCGACAAGTCGGGGAGGATTCTTGGGCACGGCCTCTCCCCGGTGCCTGAGGATATCTCGTTCGAGTTCTTCTTCAACCGCGTCCGGGAATTTCATACCGGCATGTGAAAACAACTTCACGCCATTGTCTTGAAACGGATTGTGCGAGGCGGAGATAACCACGCCGGCCTGAAAATCATTCTGCCGAACCAGACAAGCCACGCCCGGAGTGGTAATCACACCGGCAAAGGCCACCGTGGCACCGGCATGCGCGAGACCAGCGGCAAGTAGTGACGCGATGTGCGGGCCGGATTCGCGCGTGTCCATGCCGATCAACGCATGTGCAGCGCCATGCTCGCGCTTGAGATACGCCCCGAGCGAGCGCCCGGTGGCGTAAAGAGTGGCGTCGTCCAGCGGCGGTGTGCCTGGAACGCCGCGAATCCCGTCGGTTCCAAAAAGCTCTTTGGCCATGGGAAGGACCCTGTTTCTCCAGTGTGATTCGGGCCGGGTCGCGGCCAACCTCCGTGTGAATGACCTCGGAAAAGCTTAACACACGCAAAAACGGCGTCTTAACGCCGCCGCCCCGAGCATGTCCCTTGAATCAACGGGACAAGTGGAGAGCCTGTTCGCGCAAGTACTTGGATTTGCTCCCTCGAAACAGTCACGCACGCCGCCGTCAACAGTCTGCCGGATTGTGCTAACGTGGAGCACCGGAGTCGCTCGTGTCTTCGCCCACGCCACCATCGCTCGTTCGCTTCACAACCTCCAGCTTTAGCGCGCGAATCGTCGCGGCGGCGATTATCCTCCTCTTTTTTTATTACGCCGCAGGCGTGGTGATCACGCTGCTGCTTTCGATTTTGCTGGCCTACTTTCTCGATCCGGCGGTGGAATTTCTGGAGAAAATGAGCCTGCCGCGAACTCTGGGCGCGATGGTCATGGTGCTGATCCTGATCGCTGTGCTGGTTGCTGCGGGCTACGGACTGTGGACGCGCACCGCGGATTTCGCCGAGAACTGGCCGAAATACAGCAGCGTTCTGCGGAACGCAGCAGGTGCGGTAGAAGGCAAAATCAGGGGCATCGAAGTGCAGGTTTCGCCCGACCCAGGCCCGGCTTCCCCAGCGGCGGTGCGGGCGGAACCCAGCATCGTGCGCAACCTGATTTTCCGCGGAATGGGTTCCCTGTACGCGTTCTTTCTGGAAGTTACGTTCATGCCCTTTCTGGTCTTCTTCATGCTTGCGGAGAAGCGCCAGGTGTGGCACGGCACGTTGGAACTCTTTCCGGCCTCGCGGCGGACACAAGTCAAGGAAACCCTGGAAGATTTGCGGGATGTCCTCCGCGATTACCTTGCGGGAATGAGCATCGTCACGCTGGTGGTCATCGCGACGAGTAGTCTCTTTTTCTGGATCATCGGAATGGACTATCCCATTCTCACGGGGCTCGCGTCGGGACTTCTCAATATGGTGCCGTACATCGGGGCTGTGATGGCCTGGCTGCCCGCTTTTATCATCGCGCTGGCGAAATGGAACACCATCAGCCAGTTTGTTCTGATTGCGGTGATGCTGACGATTATTCACGTTCTGGCGATCAATCTGGTGGCGCCAAAACTAGTGGGCCGCCGCGTGCGGCTGAACGCCGTGGCTATCACAATTGCACTTCTATTCTGGGGCTGGGTCTGGGGAGGCATGGGCTTGGTCCTGGCCATTCCCATCACCGCCGCGCTGCGCGTGATCTGCGATCATACGGAGTCTTGGAAGCCGATCGGGCGCTGGCTCAGCGCGTAACGATGAGAGTGGTGACTCGTGACTAGCTACGGGCGGAATCTTGCCAGGTCTTCCAGGCTTGCTCTTTCGATGGCTGGCTGCCTCCTGGGTTTGCTTGGAGCGCCGGCTGCGCATGCCTGGGGATGCAAGGGTCATCAGACCGTGGCCGCCATTGCGGAGAAGCACCTGACGCCGGAAGCGCGGCAAATGGTCCAGAAGCTTCTTGGCGAAAACCCCATCGATCCGAAACTGCGACGCTGGTGCGGCAATTCCACCTCAGACCTGATGGTGGATGCCTCTACCTGGCCGGATGATGTGCGCAACGAGCTCAAAAATGGCCCCTGGCATTACATCGATATTCCACGCGGGAAACACAAAGGGGATCTAACCGAGTACTGCGGCGCCGACAGTTGTGTGACGCGCGCCATCGAAGAGCAGCGCGCCATCCTGAAGCACACGTCCGCCGACCCTCTGAAGCGCGCTGAAGCCATCCGCTACCTCATTCACTTTGTCGGCGACCTGCATCAGCCGTTGCACGCCGCCAGCAATGCCGACAACGGCGGAAACTGTGTGCCGGTGAAATATTTTCGCCATGACCCGCTCCCCAACTCGCTGCATCCAGAGCGCGAAGATTACTCTCCCAATCTTCATCAGATCTGGGACACGGAAATTGTGGAACGCGACATGGAAATTTCCAACCCGTTCCGGTACGCCGACGAATTGGACGAAAGGTTTCACGCCCAAACAGCCGAATGGGAAGCCGCGGGAATTCATCTCGAAAACTGGGCCTGGGAAAGCCATGAGCGGGCGGAATCGGCGGCTTACGATGCCTTCCCGGAAAAAATCGGCATCGAACCGGACTTGAAATTGAAAAGCTGCGCCGAAAACAATCACATGGGAAAGCGCATGTTCGAGAGACATCTAGCTGTCGGTGAGACTTATCAAAGCAATGCGGCTAAAGCTGTGGAGACAGGGTTGGCGGAAGCTGGCGTTCGACTGGCGATGATTCTGAACGATGCGGCCAAGGCTGCGAACTAAATTTCTTCCTTCATGGTGTCGGGGCTGGAGATTCCGCCGCCGGAGCGGACCCGCCAAGTGACCTAATGTAGCGCACCAATTGCCAGCGCTGCGGTTCCGGCAGCTTCGACCAGACCGGCATTTTTTTTCGAACGACTCCATTCGTTATCAGCCAGAATAAAGTTCCAGGCTTGGCGCTTTGCACTTCTGGAACTAGCAGACTCGGTGCTTTGTGCGTACCTTCGGCGGATTTGCCATGACATTCTGCGCAATGCCGCTCGAAGAGAATGGCGCCGGCCGCAACCGCGTCTGGATCGTTCTCCAGCGGATTTGGGCGGTTCCGTGCCTTTTCAGGCGCTTTTTGCAATTCCGCGTAGATTACCGGATCGTATTTAGGCGCGGCGGCGGCGGGAAGCTTGTCGGAATTCCCGCTCTGCCCGAGAACGACAGACACCGCAAGAAGTGAAGCGCAAACCGAGAGCGCGGTGGCAATGGGTTTCACTTGCGGCCTCCAAATAGCCGGCTGACCATCGAACCGAATCCCGTTATTTCCCGCGTGACTCCCCAGCGCATCAGGAATTGGTGGCTGTTGTCATTCAAACCAAAGCCGGGTGAAATCCGCAGCCCCCAGCCGGAAGGTAAATTCCAGCCCAGAACGGGCGCTAGATAATGCGATGTATCGTGAAGGCCGAAACTGTGCCTGTCACCCAGCCCGCCGTACATTTCGACCCCGCCAATAAAATTTTGCCGGCAGAAAGTGCAGCGTTTCGCGGCAGCCTTCAGGGCGAGCGGACGGCTTGCCCCAAGGGCATAGCCAAATTCCCAAGGTGAATTCGATAGATTCTTCGCGGCGAGCGTGTTCTCCGTGAAGTTCCACCCCTTGAATGTGCTGGATAGGATGAGCTTCAGCTCCACTTCATGGATGTGGTCTTTGCGAGCCACCGCGTTGGAAACAAGGAAGTCCGATTCCACATCATGGCCTTCGCCTTCTTTGAGAATCTTGTCCGCCCCATTCTTGTTCTCATACTCGACATACAGGACGGGATTGATGAAGTGTTCCTGCTTCAAAACTCGGAAGCGATTCTCCCACCGGAAACCGGTGAATATCGTGCTGTCGTTGAAGGTGGTCTGGCCATCTAGATAGAACTCCGTCGTCCACCAAGCTGTTGCGCCGTATTCGAATTCGCCCCAGAAGGCGTGGAAGTCATTCGCACCTCTTTGCGTCCCAAATGTGGAGAAATACTCGATCTCCAGGTTGCCGGGCTCTTCGAGATAGTGGTCATAAGCGACAAAGTAAGGGTTCTCCTGCGCGAGGGCCGGGGCTGGAGTGAAAACCGAGAGTACCCAAAGGAAGAGAAGAAAGACCAGTGCGAGCCGGCAAACCAAGGTCAAAAACGATCTCCTTGCAAATGAGTTGCAATAGTCAATCCAGACTAACTTAGTCCGATATCTTTCGCAAGTCGTTTTCATCTGGAATTACGCCCCACTTTGCAGATTTTGCGTAACTTTCAACTGCCGCTCATCGAAGCGGCCGACCGACAACTCTACCGTGCAAGCGAACCCAGCATGCCTGCTCAGTTCCGCCCCCTAGGTGAATCCCGCGGAATCTGACGCTCCGCATCGTCCCAGCAGTCATGCTAAACTTGTTGGACTTTAGGCCCGTAGCTCAGTTGGTTAGAGCGCTACCTTGACACGGTAGAGGTCTGGGGTTCGAGTCCCCACGGGCCTACCATTCCTCACGTGGCTTGGCTCTGCATTCTCTGGAGCGAAACGTAGGCACGGCTTCTACGTCGGCTCCACGGATAATCTGGACGGACGTTTCAATGAACATCTCAGAGCGCAGCCGCGCGGCGTCACAAAAAAGAAAACGGTAATTCGAGCGGACGCGGTCATCCCGATTTCCGCGTTCGCCATTCCTGGCCTTCTGGCTATAGAATGCGGCATGCATCAGCATGTCCAGGCAAGCGGAGCTGCACCAAAGGTGAAGGTAAAAATCGATGCGAGCTTGAAGAAAAAGTGTCCGCGCACGGCGCTGGCGTGTGTGACGGCGCGCGTGGAGGCGGGCGCATCGCCCGCGGCGTTACTCCAAGAAATGCAGACGCGGGAAAACGAGATTCAGAAATTGCCCTTCCCGCGGGGCGTGCTGGCGTCGCCGCAAGTGGAAGCCACGCGCGCGGCCTATAAGGCGCTGGGAAAAGATCCGGCGCGGTACCGCGGATCGGCGGAAGCGCTGCTGCGGCGAATGGTCGCAGGAAAAGGCCTGCCGGAAATCAACGCCGTCGTGGACGTGATCAATCTCGTGTCGGTGGAAAGCCGGCTGCCGGTTGGACTTTACGATCTCGGACACGTCGTGGGCGAAATTGTTTTTCGCGCGGGGCGCGGGGGAGAAACCTACAAAGGCATCGGCAAGTACGACCTGAATCTTGAAGGATTGCCGTTGTTCGCCGATACCGTCGGTCCGCACGGCAGCGCGACGAGCGATTCGGAGCGGACCATGGTGACGAGCGCGACAAAGCACGTGCTGGCCATCATCATTTCTTTTGGCGGCGCGGAAGGACTGGAGCGCTGGGCGCAGAGAATGTCCGCGCTCCTGACGCAACATGCCGCGGCGCAAAACGTGGAAATTCAAATCCTCCAGTAACGAATCAGTTTTGCTTGGGCGCGTTTCGGCACTGCAATCTTCTCCCACCTTTCCCGAATGCTTCTTGAAGCCGCGCCAATCATCGGGTTTACTATGGGCGCGGCTGTTGCCAGTTGTGCTTGATTCAAACGATTGGAAACTGAGAACCAGTCCAGATTCTGTGGAAGAGGTGGTCCATGTCCTGCAATCCCGAAGTGTTGAAACACGTTCCGCTGTTTGCGCTGCTCGATGCAGACGAGACGGCGGTGCTGGCGGCGCAAGTGGAGCTGAAGAATTTCGCTCCGCGGCAGCGCATCTACAAGATGGGCGACCCGAGCGGACAAGCCTACGTGATGGTCTCGGGAAAAGTGCGAGTGACCACGGTTGACGAGGATCAACAAGAAGTCGTGGTGGATGAGCCGGCGCACGGCGAGTTTTTTGGCTTTGCATCGATGCTGGAGCAGACACCGCATCAAACCAGCGCGACGGCTGCCGAGGATACAGTGTGCATCGAAGTCAGCCGCGGAGATATCGCGACGCTGCTGCAACGCAAGCCGCACGCGGGAATGGATATGTTGACGGTGCTGGGGCGGCAGTACCACGCGTCGCAGCAACTCGTGCGGCTGCGTGCCACGCGCAACGCGAACGAAGTAATCGAAGAGAAATCGACGCTGCCCGAGCGCATCGCGGACTCCATGGTGCTGTTCGGTGGGTCGTGGACCTTTATTATTGGTTTCATCATTCTGAGCAGCATCTACACGGCGATCAATGTCTGGTTGCGCAAAGCGGCTTGGGATCCGTATCCGTTTATTTTGCTGAATCTGATTTTGTCTTTGCTCGCGGCGATTCAGGCGCCGGTGATCATGATGAGCCAGAACCGGCAGGACATGAAGGATCGCGTGCGCAGCGAGCTGGACTTCGCCGTGAACCGCCGTGCGGAGGCGGAGATTCAAGGTTTGGCGCGGAAGCTGAACCTGCTCGGGGATCAGGTGGGCGACCTCGAGGATCTGCTGCGAGGAAAGGCGAGACAAGGATAGAGGATGGGTGGACCCTTCGATACGGGAACAACCCCTCCCCCCACTGTTTTTGTAAAGAATTGACACGGCAGGGGTTAGGGGGTGGGGGTCGGCAAAAAGATTGAGCTGAAACGACTTATTGGGATAGTTCGGGCCGGATTGGGATCCTGGGTCGTGAGGCGGAAAATCGCTTCCGACTGGCCCTACCCCCCTGTTTTTTGTAAGTGTTGCATCTAAAATGGTTACGGGAGAAAGACGCGTAAGTGCGCATTCTAAAGGAGTTAAAATAGCTGTGTTTTCAACGAGTTGAGGGTGGGCCTGTAAGTGTTGATTTTGAATAGGTTATGGGTGCAATTTGTTTACTGTAAAGTATATGACTCGGAAGTGTCGCTTCTAAAGAAGTTAGAAGGACCGCGTGGCGGACGGGCCCCGGTACGGAAACCGGGATGCAAAAATCGCACATGGCTGGAAAGGCGGGGCGTGAATCTTGCCGACCTAACTAAACCATTATAACGTATTTATATAATTTGTCAATAAATATTTAAAGTACTTTATTTGCTGAGAGATAGAGGCGTAGCCCTTCGGGGCTCAGGGTCAATAGGATGTTCTGAGCAAGTGGCGCCATGGAAAGCGTATTGAGAGCCTACACGCCAGGATAAGAATGTCTCACCTCTGGAGAACCAAGCCGCAAGGGTAGAGCACTTGGCCGGGTGGAGAGCGAAACAAAAGAGAAGAGTTGGCGCGCCGATTGCAACAGCAAGGGCACCCAGCGGTGTGGGCTTTCGTTCGGGACTTTCCCGGGTCAAGGCAGGCAATAATTCCAACAAGCTGTGGAAAAAACAGGAAGGGCTCTTAGGGCGAGGCGGTAATGGCTTGCCGGGCAGTGTTACTATCACGCGATGCCGTCTCTCAATTTCAAGGGCAAAGCACTGGTACAGAATTTTCATCTGCTGGTGCCCTACCATGAGCTGAAACCGGTAAAGTCGAAGAGTCTCACGTCCAAAGTGAGCTTGCACGACAATCTGATCGTTCACGGGGACAATCTGAAGGCTCTGAAGTCGCTCTTGCCGTACTACCACGGCAAGGTGAAGTGTATCTACGCTGACCCTCCGTATAACACTGGAAATGTAAAGAAAGAAGGGTGGCGGTACAGTGACAACGTTAGCTCCCCGATGCATCAAGACTGGCTCGGAAAGACGGTAAGCCGCGATGACTTAACTCGGCATGACAAATGGTTGTGCATGATGTGGCCGAGACTTCGTGTGATGCGAGAGTTCCTTACGGACGACGGAATCATCTTGGTTTCTATCGACGATAACGAGGCACATCATCTGCGCGACGCCATGGACGAGATCTTCGGGGAGGAGAACTTCGTAGCACAGCTTGTCTGGGAGAAAGGTCGCAAGAATGACGCGCAACTTTTCTCCTCTGGTCACGAGTACATGTTGGTTTATGCTCACTCGCTCGCACGCCTTCGGGAATTGAAAACTGTTTGGCGGGAATCTAGGCCAGGTGCAATGGAACTGTGGGACAAATACACGCAACTCCACAAGAAACATGGCGAAGCGCGCAAGGCCATCGAAGGCGACCTTCAGGACTGGTTCAAGGGCTTGCCAAAGGAGCACCCCGCCAAGGCCCTCAGTCGATTCAAGCACGTTGATAAATTTGGACCTTGGCGCGATAGGGATATTTCGTGGCCGGGGGGTGGTGGGCCACGATATGACGTAATTCATGATGTTACTGGCAAGCCTTGTAAGGTGCCTGAACGAGGGTGGATTTACCCAACGCTGGAGAAGATGAAGCAAATGATTGACCTCGGGCTTGTCGAGTTTCGGAAGGATCATACGGAACCCCCAATCCGAAAGGCTCACTTACGTCCGGTTTCCGAGGAATTGTTTGAAGATGAGGAATTGCCCGAACAAGAGGACGAAGACACTGAGCCAGAGGAGCTCGGACTTCAAGTAATGGGAAGCGTTATCTACAAACAGTCTCAGGTTACGATTAAATTGTTCCGCCAAATAATGGGGGCTGTGAAGTTCAACAACCCTAAAGACCATGAAATTCTCGCTCGCCTCTTCAATTACGTCACGAACGGCGATAGTAGCGCAATCTTTCTTGACGCCTTCGCTGGCTCTGCAACGTCAGGGCACTCGGTTCTGGCGCTGAATAGAGCCGACGGTGGCGCGCGCCGATTTGTCCTCATTGAGAGCGAGGACGAGTACATCGATAATCTGACTTGCGAGCGGCTTCGGCGTGTGATCAAGGGCATTCCGAAGGCTAAAGACGAGGCGCTGCGTAAGGGTTTGGGAGGTTCCTTTTCTTTCATTGAGATGGGCCATCCGATGAAGCTGGAGGCGATGCTGAAAGCCCAAGAGTTGCCTTCGTACACCGACCTAGCTGGGTACATTTTCTATACGGCGACGGGTGAAGACTTCGACCCACGGCAGGTTCATCCCAAAGCGGGATTCATCGGCGAGAGCGCTAAGTATGACGTTTATTTGCTTTATGAGCCTAGCCTCGAATACTTGAAAAATACGGCGCTCACTTTGGACATCGCGCGGAGCTTGCCGAAGGGAAGCGGCAAGAGAAGACTGGTCTTTGCGCCGACCAAGTATCTGGACGGCATTCATCTTGACGAGCACAGAATTGAATTCTGCCAATTGCCTTTTGAGATTTATAAGGCGGCGAAGCGCAATCCATGAAGCTGAAAGAATATCAGGAGCGGACGCTCACGGAAGTGAAACGCTTCCTCGAACAGCTTGTCGTCTGGCGCGGGAAGGCACGGGAAGGTGACGAGTGGCTGTTCGACTTCGCCGAAAAAGCCTGGGAAAAAGCCGGCGTGGGGCGCATGTACCTGAAGAAGAAGGACGGGCTCCAGCGTCCCCTGCCTGCGTTTTGCTTGAAGGTCCCCACTGGCGGTGGCAAGACGCTCCTGGCGGTGAAGACGATTGATTTGGTGCAAAGCATCTACCGGCAGCGGCAGACCGGATTGGTGGTTTGGATTGTTCCGACGCAGCAGATTTACCGGCAGACGTTGTTGCGGCTCAGAGACCGCGATGATCCCTATCGGCAGCATTTGGACATCGTGTCGGCGGGAAGAACGCTCATTCTGGAGAAGACGGACGGCTTCACTCCGCAGGACCTTGAGGAGCGGCTGGCGGTGCTCCTTTTGATGTTGCCTTCGGCTTCGAGAGCCAATAAGGAAGCGCTTCGGATGTTTCGGGACAGCGGAGCGTTTCAGGCGTTTTTTCCGGCCGAGGAGGACAAGGAAGGGCATGCGAAGCTACTAGAGCGAGTGCCAAATCTGGAAACTTTCGAGAAGGCTGACCCATTTTGGGGCAGGCAAGTCAAGACATCGCTGGGAAACACGATTCGGCTCCTTGCGCCGCTGATCATCCTGGATGAGGGGCACAAGGCCTACAGCGCGCAGGCACAAGACACACTGCGAAACCTGAATCCGTCCATGATCGTGGAACTTTCCGCGACCCCACCGAAGGAATCGAACAAGCTGGTGGAGATCAGCGGCACTGAGTTACATCAAGAAGAAATGATCAAGCTAGACCTTCACGTAGTGAACAAAGCCAGCACGCATTGGAAGGATACGATCCGGGCGGCGATGGAGCGGCGAGACGATCTGGAGCAGAAAGCGCGAAATTACGAAGCGAATACGAACGTGTATATCCGGCCGATGTGCCTAGTGCAAGTGGAGCGCACGGGCAGAGAGCAGCGGGACGGCAAGCTGATCCACTCGGAGGACGTGCGCGAATACTTGATCGGGCAGGGCGTGGCGAAGGATGCGATTGCAGTGAAGTCCGCGGAGCTAGACGAGCTAAAGGACTTCGAGGACATTGGCGGCTTGTTGGTGAGAGACTGCCCGATCCGCTACGTCATTACGAAGCATGCGCTGCAGGAAGGGTGGGACTGCCCCTTTGCCTATGTGCTGGCGATTTTGACGAATCCGCATTCGAAGACGGCGTTGACGCAGCTTGTGGGGAGGATTCTGCGGCAGCCTTATGCGCGCAAGACCGGAGTTCTGGCGCTGGATGAAAGCTATGTGTATTGCTTCCAGCGCACAAAGGTGATGGAGGAAATCCAGCTAGGCTTCCGGAACGAGGGCTTGCAGGATTTGCAGGGCCGCGTGGTGAAAGACGCGAAGGACATGGCGGCCTCTGAAACACAAAGCGTTGGGCCGCGCGAACGATTCCGTGGCGCCGCCGCGGATATGGTGTTACCAGCGTTCGTGATTCGGGACGGCAAAGACTGGCGCTTGGTGAGCTACGAAGGCGATGTTTTGTCCCGCGTGAACTGGGAAAAGGCGGATATTGCGCCACTGTTCGATTTGAACTTGAGTTTGGAGGAAAAGCGGGACGTGGAATTGCGGGCCGGACTTACCGAGGAGCTGGCCGGGTTGAAGCGCCAAGCGGCGGCAAACCTCAGCGGAAGTGGTGAGTTGAGCATCGACTATGCGTATGCTGCGGCGCACTTGCTGGATACCGTGCCGAACCCGTGGATTGGGTACGAATTCGTGGAACGGCTCTTTGGCAAGCTGATGGTGAAGTGGGAGGGAAAAGAAAAAGTCGTCGCAAACAATTTGGTTTTTATTTTGGAGGAACTGCGGAAGAGACTCGAAGTTGAGCGGGACCGTTTGGCTCAAGACGTATTCAACGGTCTGTTGGACGGTGACGAGATGCGCTTCATGGTCGTACTGCACGATCTTGGAATGAACCGCCCTCCGAAGGAAATTGAAGTTAACAAGACAGTGCCACGGGCCACGAGGCTCGATGGCAATCAGTTTGTGCTGAATCTATATGACCCGGTCGGTTCCGACACCCTGAATACGCTTGAGCACAAAGTGGCGAGCTTCCTCGATGATCAAAACCGGCTGTATTTCTGGTACCGGAACAGGCCTCGCCGAGACTATTACGTGCAAGGGTGGCAGAGATCGCGAATCTACGCAGATTTCATTTTTACGGCCGACGGCCCCATGGAAGAGAAGACCGGCTATCGCAAAGTCTTTGTGCTAGAAACCAAAGGGCTCCATTTGAAGAACGAAAACACGGAGTATAAGAGGTCAGTGTTCGGACTCTGCAATAAGCACGCGAAGCGCAAGATGTGGAATGAACTAGCGCCGACCATGCGGGATAAAGAGATCACCTACGAGATCGTGTTTCAGGATGAATGGGAAAAGAGACTCAACGAGCTGCTCGCTGATTAGCGGGAGACTTGCTCTGCGGACAGTATCGTAAATCAGACGGATAATCGCGCGACGGATTGCCGTAGAAAGCGAAGAAAAAACAGATTCCTCGCTGCGCTCGGAATGACAAGAGTTGGGGTAGACGCCGAGCGGCAGCTACATAGGCAGCGATAGATTCACTTATCTTTATCGCGATACTCGCCGGGAACATCATCCTGGGGCACTTCGTGGGTGCGGACTTCCTTCCCGTTTGCGTCCCCGGCGTCTTGCACGCCCTTCACGGCGTCGGCCTCGAACGCGTTTCCTTCTTCGAGCAACTCGTCCACACTCTCGGAATCCGCAGCTTCGAGGTTGGACAATCCCTGCAAATCTCCCGATTGCCCGCTCGAGCGAGGTCCCAGTCCCTCCGGTACGAATGCCACAGTATCCACGGTTTGGCTTTTCCCGCGAACGTGTTTCTTAGCTGAGCGCGCGGTTTTCCCGACGGCTTTCTTCCTGCCGCCGGCCTTCGTTTTCGCTCCTGCCTTTTTCGAGGCGGCCTTCTTCGCCAGTTTCGCCTTGAGCGCCTTCTTGATCGGCTTCACCTTCTTGCCCGTAGCTCTCTTGGCCTGCTTCTTTTTGGTTTTCTTTTTGGAAGCCATAGGCGCAGTGTACCACCGGTCGGCCATTCCGAGCGCTGGTGCCGGGATGCCCCGACCGGGTCGGGGTGCCGAGATGGAAAGAAGAGAGGAGAGATCCCTCCACTACGGTCGGGATGACAAGCGGCTGCGTGTGGAAGGCGCGGAGAGGAGCAATGGGGCGAGGCGAGTCCCGAGTGTTCCAATTTGAACAGTTTTTCGGCGGGTCTTATTGCAACTTGTGGTGATGAGAATGGGCCTACCCACGCCGGACCTGAGGAAGTGGGACAACTATGGATTGCCGGGACACTGTCCATTTGATTTGCTGGTACCTGGAAAGGAAGCTCTCGCCGAGCGTGGAAGGTGAGATCGAGCGGCACCTGAATGGATGCCGTCAATGCCGCCTCGTTTTGGAAGCCGCAACCAAGACCCTGGGTCAGGGTTTGAGGACGGGCAAAGCGGTACACGCAACTTGAGGGCAGCCACAAACAGGGCTCAAACCCCACCGGAGGAAGAACCCGGAGCACAGCCCCTTCGAAGCTCAGGGCAAGCAAGAGTGGCTGTGCCACCAAGTGGAAGATAGAAAAGTCAAAACCCCCAGGTTCAAACGGCGAGCCTGGGGCACCCGCGCTCTCCGCTCATCACCCGGAGTTGCGGAGGCGAAGATAATCGGCTGGAAGCAGGACAAGAACGCCGACCAGCTTCTTGCCAAAGTACGGACCGAAATGGCGCAGATCGCCGGTGATGAGGTGAGTGCAGCGAGCCTCGATAGCTGCTAAAAGGATGGGGATGTCTTTTCCGGGCAAGTTGACGCCCCGAGGTAGTTCGCGCGAGGTGGAATCGAACAAATTGAGATTATCGGAGAGCTTCTCGAGCCGGCGAAGCTGAGCGTCTTCGGTGAGGTTGATTCGGGCCTCTTCCAAGGCATAACGAGAAGTGCAAAGCACGACTTCGGGTAGTTGCCAAAACCCCAAAAGGCCGGCGTTTGGACGATAGGCGGCGGAGAAGAGGACGTTGGCGTCGAGGAAGAGCCGGTCCATAACGGCGAGCTACTTGGGGCGGCGGTGGGGGATGGCGTCGGGATCGAGGCCGAGGCGTTTGACTTCGCGGCGGGCACGGCGGTAGTCGGAAGCGTTCGTGGCGGTGGAAAGAAGGAACTCGGCTTTCAGTTGCGGCGGGTATTTTTCGACAGGGACGATCATGGCGGGGCGGAGGAGGATGCCGTCCTCGCGGGCCTCAGCGGTAACGAAGGAGCCTTCGTCGAGACCGAAGCGCTTGCGGAGCTTGGCCGGGACGACGATGGTGCCGCGTTTGCCGACTCTGGCGGATTCCATGAAGTGTGCGCCTCCAGCGGAATATCAGAATATCAGAAATTCGGGCATGCGTCGAAAGAAAAACATGCCATTCGCCTTTTCCGGGTAAAGCGGGAGCGTGAAAGAGGGAAGAGTCTCGGAGGGCACGATGTATCGTACCCCTACAAGGACAGGGTCATCAGACCTGAAGAGTGCGGAGGTAGGGGACGCTGGCTCTCATCATGTCCAGGTTCATTTCGACGAAGTAATTCTTAACGCCGGCGGTTTTTGCGGCGGTGAAGATTTTTTTCCAATCCAGGGTGTCCTGTCCCACCGGCATGATTTTTTTGGTTTGCGCCGACCAGCCTTGGACGTGCATGGAAAAGAAGCGGCCCGGGTACTTGGTGAAATACTCCGCGGCGTCGTAGCCCTGGCTGATGGTGGAGACCTGGAATTGGAACTTGATTAGCTTGGGATCGAGAAGTTCCAGCAATAAATCATACGCGCGCTTGCCGTCAACCATGGAGAGCTCGAAGTCCTCATTGTGAAGGCCCTGTTGGATACCGGCCTTGGCAGAAAGTTCACCCATTTTGTTGTATTCGTCGGCGGCTCGCTTCACGTCATCCATAGACGGGTTTTTGGGCCCGCCGAGGGTGGGCACGATCATTTGGGTCAGGCCGACATCTTTGGCCCAGGCAATCCGACCCGACTGATTCTCCCGGAGTTCGGGGATGCCGAAGTGAGAACTGATACAGGTGACACCGGCATCGTTCAGAATTTTCCGGAGTTCGGCGCCTGAGTATTTGGAGAGGCCAGCGAAACCGGAATCGGCGTAACCTACCGGCGAGCATAGCTCGATGGTTTGAAATCCAGCATCAGCGAGCTGCTTTATGGTGCCAGGAAAGTCCTTGGCAATCATCTCCCGGACAGGCCAAGTCTGACATCCGATGGGCAAGCCAAGGGGATTGGCGCGAAGTTCCAGGGCGCCTACGAAGAGAAAGCCGACAGCGGCGGCGTTCGTCGCCGAATACTTAAGAAATTCCCTTCTCGAAATGGCAGGCATCGACTCCTCCTTATTCACTAACGCCAGGCTCATCCTTGGCGGGCATTATAACCTCAAACTTGAGCAATGCCCGAGCAGGTGAAGAGGGAGGGGGAGCTCCAGGCGGACGGCCTCAGAAAGGCCGTCCCTACAAAATGCATGAAGAAGGCGCTACGGGTTAGCGCGAGACGGGTTCGGCGATGTGCTGATCCTGTGTGGCGGCACGGTGCTTGAGGAAGCCGCGGGCGGCGAGGAGTTCGGCGTTGAGCAAGGCGGCACCGGCGGCGCCGCGGACTAAATTGTGGGAAAGCAGTGCTAGCTTAACGTCAAGCAGAGGACATTCGCGGACGCGTCCGACAACGGCGGCCATGCCGTGGCCGGCGTTGACGTCACGACGCGGCTGCGGGCGATCTTCTTCGTCGAGGACGACGACGGGATTTTTGAGGGCAGTGGGAAGAGAAGCGAGCTCGGCGCCGACTCCGAAATTGCGAAGGGCTTCGCGGACTTCGTCGAGCGAAGCGATTTTTTTCAAGCCGACGGAGACGCATTCGAGGTGGCCGTCAACAACCGGGACACGATTACAGTGGGCGCTGAGGCCCAGGCCCGCATCCACGAAGCGCGAGCCATCCCATTTGCCGAGAAGCTTTTGCGGCTCGGCTTCCATTTTTTCTTCTTCACCGCTGATGAAGGGCACGACGTTGCCCTGGATGTCCAACGCCGGAACGCCGGGATGGCCTGCGCCAGAGATGGCTTGGAGCGTGACGACAAAGATTTTTTCGAGGCCGAAGGCGTCGGCAAGCGGTTTTAGGACAAGGACGAGGCCGGCAGTCGAGCAATTGGGATTGGTGACGATGAAGCCAGTGTCATAGCCGCGATTTTTCTGCTGACGGTGAATAGCGTCGAGGTGGGCCGAGTTCACTTCGGGAATGAGCAGCGGCACGTCGGGATCCATGCGGTGATTGCGCGAATTGCTGACGACTGGATATCCGGCGCGGGCAAAATCCTCCTCAGCGGAACCGGCAACGGAAGAATCGAGCGCGGAGAAAACGAAATCGCAGTCGAGGGAAGGATCGAGACCTTTGACGACGAGGCCACGGGCGGATTCAGGAATTGGCGCGTCGAGATGCCAGCAAACCGCTTCGGCGTAGGTTTTGCCGGAGGAGCGCTCGGAGGCCGCGACTTCGGTGAGGTCGAACCACGGATGATTCCCGAGCATTTGAACGAGGCGCTGGCCCACAACTCCCGTCGCACCGAGGACTCCTGCTTTCCACTTTTTCTCCGGCCGCTTCATCTGCATGTTTTGGCCTCCGCTGTTTTGAGATAAGGAATTCATGCCGCACCGCTTTGTTCGGTTGAAATCGAAGTAATTGGCAGGGAATGCTGCGCCGCTGCTCGCGAATGTCCGAGAGAACGGGGAGAACCGATGCGCGTGCCGCGGGCTTGGGGATTGAAGGTGTTGCGAACCCAGACAACCATTTCGGTTTCCGCCGCGAGGGGCAGCACTTTTTCGTGGAGAACTTTCGCGCCATTGGCGGCAAGGGCGCGGGCTTCGTCGTAGCTGAGCTCGTGAAGAAGGCGCGCTTCGGCGGATTCGTTGGGATTGGCGGTGAAGATGCCGTCGACATCGGTCCAAATGACGAGCTCGTCGGCATCGACGACATGGGCGATGATGGCGCCGGAAAAATCGGAACTGTTGCGGCCAAGGGTGGTGATGCGGCCATCGGGAGTGGCGCCGATGAAGCCGGTGACGACGGGGACGATGCCGGCTTCGAGGAGCGGAAGGAGAACGTCGCGGCCGCGTTGTTTGGTTTGTTCGAGATGCGGCTGAGCGTCACGAAAGGTATCGCAAGTCAGGACGAACTCGGAGGACGTGACGGGCACCGCGGCAACGCCGGACTTTTCGAGGGCGGCGGCGAAGAGCCGTGCGCTGAAACGTTCGCCAAAGGAGGCCAGGCGATCGAAGAGATCCGCGCCAGCGGAGACACCGGTGCGAATGGGAACTTCGTGAAGCAGATCGCGTCCCAAGAGTTGCAATTCGCGGCGGACGCGCAGGCCGTCATCCTCGGCGAGGCGCAGATCATGAAGGACATCGAGGTGAAGATCCAGGACGAACTCGGCTTGGCGGCGAGCGTGTGCGAGCTTGCCATCGGCGAGGGCGCGAGCGATAGAAAGAAGATGATCGGTGACACCCTTCATGGCAGAGACGACCACGGTGACAGTAGATACCTGGATGGCGGCACGGACGAGGCTTGCGGAGTGGAGCATGCGGTCCGCACCAAAAAGCGAGCTGCCGCCAAACTTGAAGGCGACGACGTTGCGGGGTTGCTTGGCTGCCCCGCCGGCGCAATGCACGCGATGGTGCAACGCGGCGAGGCTCGGTTCTGCCGCTGATTCTTCCTGAACGTTTTCGAGGCTCATGGCCCTGCGCTCCTGGTTTCTTGTTTCCGACACTGCCGCTGGAGCGTCTCTGGAGGGGGTTAAAAGAAGAAACCCACCGCCAGGTCGCTTCCGGCGGTGGGTTGGAAACTTTTTGCTAGTTTGCTAGCTGTTTCTCCACTCGCCTGAAGCGGAAATAGCCTTCATAGTCGTAGTCGAGGTAATCGACATGGACGACTTGGACGTAATTCGCTTGGCGGTGAGAGAAACCATACCGAAAGGAAGAATAGCACGCGAGGGGATGGATGTGAAGGGAAAGTTTGGAAAGGGCGCGGAAGGGCTAAAAGGCAGCTGCCTAGCCGGTTTTCCCCCAAGTACGTCCTACGGTTTGCCTCAGGGAACTTGTTTAGATTGCCGTTTCAAAAAGCAGACTAGAGCAGGTTAAGCCGGACTCCGCTTTTTGGAGTTCGGAGATATCGAGAGGTGTGACGTGGAAGCCATGCGCTTCGATGCGGGCGCGGGTGCGCGGGAAGGAAGCTGGAAGAATGATGGTGCCGCCAAGGGCCAGGGCATTGGCGGCGTGAGGCTCGGCGGGATCGACGTCAATCCATTCGTAGCCGACGAGCGGCCCGGCGTCAAACCAGGAGCGATTGGCGAGGAGCGTGTTGCGGCCGAGATGCGTGACGGCCGATTTCAGATGAAGGCAGCCGGCGACGGGAACGGCGATGACTTCATAGTTGTTCGGCGAAAGGATGGCGGCAAGCTGGCGGATGCCTTCGGCATTGCTGCGCTGGGTGAGGCCGATAAAGAGCTTGCGGCCGATGCGAAGGACATCACCGCCTTCGAGAGTGCCGGGAAGAGAAACGTATTCCAGCTTTCGAAACTTGGCGAGGGCCTGGGCGAGCGAAGGCGCTTCACGGCGGCGAGTTTCCGTTCCGAGCGGGAGGATCACCGCCAATTCATCGAGCACGATGGCGGGATCTTCAACGAAAATGGAGTCGGGAAGATCGGGCTCGGCAGGGAGAGAAACAACGCGGGCGCCCAATTTGCCGAGAAGGTTTTCATAGGCATGGTGCTGCTGTTGAGCTGTGGACAGATCAATGGGTTTGCGGTCGATGAAGGAAAGCTCGCAACGGATGATGGCTGGACTAACGGCGCGTATGATGGCTGTGAGCATTTTAATCGAGCGAGTTTACACGAGAACCATGCGCGGTGAAGAACGTTGAAGCAAGAGCATTGGCGGAATAGACTCTAAGCCGCGATCGGATGTTCGGGAGGCGGAAACAAATGAATGATGCGATGAGACGGGCGGCGGCGATCGCGCTGTTGATTCTGGGAGGGGCGGCGCTGTGGTCGGCGGGGAGCGAAGCGCCGGCTTCGGCATCGGCGAACGACGCGATGGTGGCGACGATCGCGGCAGCGCGGGAGCGCGCGGCGGCGAACGATCCGCGCTTGAAGCCCGCGTGGCGCTTCGAAGAAGGCGGCTGGATTTACGTGCATCTTGAGGGCGATCCTGGCACTGTCGGCTATCAGCACGGGTACCTTCTTGCGCCGGAGATCGAGGATGGGTTCGCGGCAGTGAGCGCAGGGATGACGCATTCGACGGAGCGCGACTGGGAATTTTTCCGGAAGGCCGCACGCGAAATGCTGTGGCCGAAAATCGACGCGGAGTATCAGCAGGAGCTGCAGGGCATCGTTGATGGATTGCGGGCGCGCACGGGTTCGAAGCTGGATGTATACGACATCGTGGCGTTCAATGCGTTCGAAGAGCTGCCGGATTATTATGTCCCGTGGCTGAACAAGCGGGAAAAAACAGCGAATGCACCAAACCTGAAGAGTCCGGGGAATTGCAGCGCCTTCGTGGCGACGGGAAGCTGGACCAAAGACGGGCAGATTGTGATGGCGCACAACAACTGGACGAACTACAAGAACGGCGAACGGTGGCGGATCGTGTTCGACATCGCGCCAAAGAACGGTTACCGAATGCTGATGGATGGTTTCCCCGGAGTGATCGCGAGCGACGACGATTTCGGGATCAACAGCGACGGGTTGATGGTGACGGAAACGACGATCTCCCAATTCGAAGGATGGGACCCCAACGGCAAGGCGGAATTCGCACGGGCGCGAAAAGCGCTGCAGTATGCGGGTTCGATCGACGAATACACCAAGATCATGCTGGATGGAAACAACGGGGGATATGCAAACGACTGGCTGCTGGGCGACCGGAAGACCGGCGAAATTGCGCAACTCGAACTTGGATTAAAGGCTTACAAGTTGTGGAGAACGAAGGACGGTGTGCTGGCAGGATCTAACTGGGCGCGCGACACCAAGGTACTCAAGGAAGACACGCCACAGTTTGATGCAAATAATAAGGAAAACTCGCCGAACGCGCGTCGGGCACGGTGGGAGGAATTGCTGAATGAAAACAAAGGAAAGATCGACGTGGCCCTCGCGGAAAAGATGCTAGGCGACCACACGGACACGGCCGAGAAAAAGGAAGACACGAACGAGCGCACGCTGTGCGGGCACGTGGATGGGTCGCCGCGCGGCGTGAGGGAGTGGGATTGGCAACCCTACTATCCCGGCGGAGCGGTTCAAGGAAAAGCAACCGATGCGGCGATGACGAAAGAAATGCGTATGATGGCTCGCATGGGCCATCCCTGCGGCGGGGATTTTCTAGCCAAGCCGTTTCTTGCGGCTCATCCCGAATATGCCTGGCAGGAACCTTATTTGCGGGATATGAAGGCGGGCCCATGGACGGAATTCCGCTCAGGTCAAGCCAAGAAAGAGTAAAACAAATCTTAAAAAAATGCGGTCGTTGACGAATGCGAAAAAATCATCGTCAAGGCAGAAGGAACCGTAGGCGCTGCGTGAGAAATCCAAAGCCGGGTGATTCCGGCCCCGAGGAGCATCCCGGCCAGAATGAGGCCGATTGCGCCGAGGACAACCCAAACATCTGATTTTGAAAACGACAGGGCACGCGCCTTTCGAATGGAGCCTTGAACGGAATCCGTAGATGGGTCGTTCTGGGCGAAGCGCGTTTGAGGGGGGGCGTCGGTGACTTCCGGCTGCGCCAGAAGGCAGTAGCCTTTCCGAGGAATTGTCTCGATATAAAGAGGCTTATCGGATGAATCGCCAAGCGCTTGGCGCAGTTTATTGACGGTGGTATTGACGTTGGCATCGTAATTTACGTGCGTATCGGCCGGCCAGAGGCGGATGCGCAGCTCTTCGCGGGTGACGACTTCACCCGGTTTTTCGAGGAGCGCGAGCAGAACCTGATAAACCTTGCCCTGGAGCTTGAGCCGGGAGCCGCTGCGCGTCACTTCCTGCCGCTGCTGGTCAATGCGAAACGGCCCAAAGCTTACATAGCGACCGGAGGACAGGAGCATCCGCTCCGAGGTCGTCGGCTCATCCGGCGGCTCTCGCATGGAGATCACTTCCGGTAACATAAAAGCCCACCCCTATGGTGTATAGACGCAAAGACCAGTAGAGGGTTTTCTATTGTTACGGAAAAACTTACCAATTGGTTTCATGAAATCGCGGAGCCAGGAGTGCATTTATACAGGAGAATGGGAAGGAATCTCAAAATCAGGATGTTACAGGACGAAATTCCATAGATTTAGATGCGGGTTATATGAATTAGTGGAGGTTGATGTGAATGAGCGATCGTGGAGCCCTCGTCGGAAGCTTGTTCTAGGTGGAATCTTGAGTTTAGTTGGCTTGGCCAGCTCATTTGTTCGTGCGCAGGAACCTTTACTGGCACCCGCGAAGCCATCGACACAGCAACTGACCAGCAATACCTATGCACAGAGTTCGCAGGCTCCTCGGCTCTAGGACTATTGCCTGGAAACGCGGAAGCAGAAAGAGCGGCAATAAACGCATTTCAGGATAAAAAAACCGAGCGGGCGGATGGCGGCGGCTTCGGCTCTAGGATCCATGCAAGCCCAACACGCCAATCTCGAATTGGAAGGCGCCCTGGAAGCCCTTGCGCAGCGGGAAGAGCCATCGCTCGTGCCGCAGATTGGCGTGGCGCTGGACGACGCCAAAGACGATGTGCGCTTCAGTGCAGCCGCATGCGTCGCGCACTTGAGCGAGATACCTACAGAGAAGACCGTAGCGGAACCCACGAAGCCGTAATCCTTTCACGAATGCCACACCTAAAAATCTACTTGACACTATGGCGTCTTACGATATAGCGTCTGACGACAGAATACTTTCCTCGGGAGCCGAGGCCTTGACTGCTGCTCAAAACACTGCTGAACCCTTCGGGCCGCTGACACCAGCGATGTTCCATGTGCTGCTCGCGTTGGCCGGAGACGACCTTCACGGGTACGCCATTCTGAAAGAAGTGGAGCTGCGCACCGGCGGCAAGGTGCGGCTGAGCACGGGGACGCTGTACGGAATCATAAAGCGGTTACTGAACGATGGGCTGATCGTTGAGCTGCGTTCACGGCCATCGGAAACAGACGACGAGCGGCGACGTTATTACCGATTGACGCCAAAAGGCCGGCAAGTGGCGACCGCGGAAGCGGAGAGAATGGACGAAATTCTATCGATCGCGCGGTCGAGAAATTTGTTAAAGAAAACCCGGACGGCGTAAGGGAATATCGAAGGCGGCCGAACAGATTTTAGAAACAATGAGTGGTCCGAAGAGCGGTGCTGTGGTGGCGCCGCGGGAGGACACCATGGCAGCGACTGATTCGAGAGCGACACGCATTTATCGCGCACTTCTGCGGCTACTTCCGTTTGATTTTCGGAGCGACTACGGCTCCGAAATGGAAACCGTGTTCCAGGAACAACACAAGGAAGCAGGACGCCGAGACGGAACTACTGGCGTTCTCCGGCTGTGGTGGGAAACCACCGTGGGAATTTTCCGGACGGCGCCGGGCGAGCACCTGGCGATGTTCCGCCAAGACGCAGGATTTGCCCTGCGGATGATGCGCAAGAGCCCGGGGTTCACACTGGCGGCGATCCTGACGCTGGGTCTGGGAATCGGCGCCAACTCAGCGATCTTCAGCGTGGTGAATGCAGTACTGCTGAAGCCCCTGCCGTATGAACACGGCGACCGCTTGGTAACACTGCAACAGCAGGCACCGCGTGCCGGAATGTTGAACCAACCGTTTTCCGTGGCGGAGATCAACGATTACCGGACGCAGGGCCATGCGTTGGACGGGCTGGTCGAATACCACAACATGAATTTCATCCTGCTGGGACGGAGTGAGCCGGAACGCGTGGAAACCGGGGTCGTTTCCTGGGATTACTTTGACGTGTTCGGCGTGAAGCCGCTGTTTGGCCGCACCTTCCGCCCGGAGGACGAACAGCCCGGCGCACCAGCCGTGCTGATGCTCAGCTATGAATATTGGATTAGGAGTTTTGGCGGTGATCCGACGGTGGTGAACAAAACGTTCACCATGAACGACCGGCCGCACATGGTCGTGGGCGTACTTCCGCCGGTGCCACAATATCCGAACGAGAACGACGTGTACATGCCGACGACGGCGTGCCCATTTCGCTCGCGCCCTTCATTCATCGCCGACCGCCAGTCCCGCATGATGAGAGCGTTCGGCCGCATGAAGCCGGGAATCAGCGTGAGCCAGGCGCGGGCCGATTTGAACGGCGTCGCCGCCAATCTGCAAAAAGCCTATCCGAAAGATTATCCGCCCGCCATCGATTACTCGATTGCGACCGCCTCGCTTGAGGAAGAGCTGACGCACAATGCGCGTCCAACGATGCTGGTGCTACTGGGCGCGGCGGGTTTCGTGCTGCTGATCGCGTGCGCCAATGTTGCGAACCTGAACCTATCTCGGATGGTGCGCCGGGAACGTGAACTGGCCGTCCGCGCGGCGCTGGGTGCGGGACGGGTGCGGATGTTCCGTCAATTGCTGACGGAAAGTTCGCTGCTGGCACTGATCGGCGGCGGTTTGGGGCTTTTGTTTTCCTGGGGAGCGCTGAATCTGCTCGTGAGTTTCGCGGCGCGCTTCACTCCGCGCGCGAGAGAGATTCATTTGGACGCCACCGTACTGCTGTTCACGCTTGCGGTGGCAGTGTTGACGAGCCTGCTTTCCGGGACGGCTCCTGCGCTGGCGGCGCGAGAGACAGTTGTAGGCAGCCTGAAAGAGGGCGGCGCGCAATCCATCATCGGGCGCGGCCGAAACCGGATGAGGAACTTGCTGATCGTGGCGCAAGTCGCGGTTTCGTTCCTGCTGCTGATTGGCGCGGGATTGATGTTGCGAAGCTTTGCCAAGCTGCAGCACGTGGACCCGGGCTTCCAACCGGAAAACGTTTTGACCATGCAAATTGGTCTTAACTTCACCAAGTACAACTCGAACGACAAGCAGCGCGCCTTCTTCGAGACTTTCCTGGATAAGGTCGAAGCACAAAGTGGCGTGAAATCAGCGGCCGCCTCGATGATGATTCCCCTGACGACCGGCATGACGATGACGGGGGACTTCCAGATCGAAGGTCAGCCCCCGGTGCCTGGGCAAGCGCTTCCCGTGGCGGATTTTCGTGTGATCAGTCCGAACTATTTTGAGACGCTGCACATCCCGATTCTCGAAGGGCGCGCCTTCACGCGCGCGGACCGGCCAGGTGCGCCGGATGTAGCCATCGTTAATCGGAGCGCGGCGCGGCACTTCTGGGGCACGCAGGATCCGGTAGGAAAACGGTTCTCGGTGGATGGCGGAAAGGCCTGGATGCAAATTGCCGGGGTGGTGGGTGACGTGAGGCAGTATGGATTGGACAAGGAACCCGTGGACGAGATCTACGTACCGCTGGCGCAGAGCCCGCTCTTGGACGGCATCCTGGTGATCAAGACTGCCGGGGAGCCGATGAGCATTGCCCGCGGGGTAATCGAGTTGCTCTATGGCATTGATCCGAATCAGCCGGCAGCTCGAGTGCGGTCGCTCGAACAGGTGCGCGCGGAATCCGTGGCCGCGCCGCGGCTGACCACCAATTTGCTGGGCGTATTCGCCCTGCTGGCACTGGCGATTGCGGCAACAGGGATCGGTGGCGTGATGGCTCTGGCAGTCGGACAGCGGAGGCATGAGATTGGAGTGCGCATGGCCCTCGGGGCGCGCCCGGCAGAAATTTTGCGCATGATTCTGGGACAGGGCATGGCGCTGGCGTTGGTTGGCGTCGGGCTGGGCTTGTTCGGCGCGGTGTGGCTGACTCGTCTCCTGCAACAACTGCTCTTTGAGGTGACGCCGACCGATCCGCTGACTTATATCGGAGTAGCGGCGGTGCTTGGACTGGCCGCGCTGGTGGCCTGCTACATTCCGGCGCGCCGGGCCGCTCGAGTGGATCCCATTGTCGCCCTGCGCGTGGAATAAGGGAGCAGAGAAACAACACGAAGAGTACAAGCTGGAATGCTTGTTCTATTTTTTTGGCCGATAGGCGAGCGAGTCTGATAAACTATGGATTGCTGCACCGCACCTAAGGATGTTGACCGCCAGGCGGTCGACCTACATAAAGGTACATTCGTCAAGGCTGCTGGTTGTTTCAGCAGCTATTTTTGTCTTTAGAGGACTTCGCCGCGGGCCGGCGAGAGCCACGATAAGCAGGAATCATGAGTCAAAAGATTCGCAACATCGCCATCATCGCGCACGTGGACCACGGCAAGACTACGCTGGTCGACGCCATGCTGAGGCAAAGCGGGATTTTCCGCGCCAACGAAGCTGTCATCGAGCGCGTGATGGATTCCAACGACCTGGAACGCGAGCGCGGCATCACCATTCTGGCGAAAAATACGGCGCTTTTCTTTCACGATACGAAGATCAACATCGTCGATACTCCGGGTCACAGTGATTTTGGCGGCGAAGTGGAGCGCGCGCTGCGCATGGTGGACGGCGTTGTCGTGCTCGTCGACGCCAGCGAGGGACCGCTGCCGCAGACGCGGTACGTCCTGCAAAAGGCGCTGGCGGCAAAGCTGCCTCCGGTGATCGTGCTGAACAAAATTGACCGCGCCGACGCGCGCGCCAAGGAAGTCCTGGACGAAATCTACGACCTCTTTATCGACCTGGACGCCACGGAAGACCAGCTCGATTTTCCTATCATTTATACCAATGCGCGCGACGGCGTGGCGCACCTAACGCCGGGTGACGGCTCGAAGGATTTGCTGCCGCTTTTCGAGGCTATCGTAAAGTACATTCCGGCCCCTCCGGGCGATCCCGATGGGGTTCTGCAAATTCAGGTGATGAATCTGGACTACAGCGAATTCCTGGGACGCATCGCCATCGGGCGCGTATTCAACGGGACGCTAAAGCGCGGCGCGGAAGTGGGCATCAGCAAGCTCGATGGAAAGCTGACGCCGACGCGCATCACCAAGCTGTACACCTTCCGCGGCCTGGAGCGCGATGAAGCGCAGGCCGTGCAGGCGGGCGACCTGGTGGCGATTGCTGGCGTCGAGGGCATCCAGATCGGAGAAAGCATCACGGACTTGGCAAACCCCATGCCGCTGGAGCCGCTGCTGATCGACGAGCCCACGCTGGCGATGATTTTTACCGTCAACAGCGGCCCGCTTTCCGGCAAAGAGGGTTCGTTTCTCACTTCGCGCGACCTGCGCGACCGGCTGCAGAAAGAACTACTGACGAACGTGTCTATCCGCGTGGAAGACACAGACACGCCGGAATCGTTCCGCGTGCTGGGACGCGGCGAATTGCAGCTTGCGATTTTGATTGAGACGATGCGGCGCGAAGGGTTTGAGCTGATGGTGGGCAAACCGGAGATTGTCACCCGCGTGGAAAATGGCAAGAAACTCGAGCCGCTGGAGCGGCTGGTGATCGACGTGCCCGAGAATTTTATCGGCATCATCATGGAGACAATCGGGAGCCGGCGCGGCGAAATGATCAAGATGAGCAATCACGGGTCAGGCCGCGTGCGCATGGATTTTAAAATTCCTTCGCGCGGATTGATCGGGCTGCGCAGCCAGTTGCTCACCGACACACGCGGAACGGCGCTGATTCATTCGATTTTCGAAGGCTGGATGGAATACGGAGGAGAGATGGCGCTGCGTCCCACCGGCGCATTGGTAGCGGACCGCGGCGGACCGTCCACCGCGTTTGCCCTGTGGAACATCCAGGAGCGGGGCGAGTTGTTCATCGGGCCGGCCATTGAAGTGTACGAAGGCATGATCGTGGGCGAAAATTCGCGCGAGCAGGATATGGACGTCAACGTCACAAAGGAAAAAAAGCAAACCAACATGCGCTCGTCCAGCGCCGACGAAGCGATCCGCCTGATTCCTCACCGCGAATTGAGCCTCGAGCAGGCTATCGAATTCATTGCCGACGACGAGTTTGTGGAAATCACGCCAAAGTCAATCCGGCTGCGCAAGAAAGTGTTGCAAGCCAACAAGCGCCCGCGCCGCTGGCAGGAAATCCGTGCCAGCCAGGCCACTACAAGCTGACTGCGCGGTTTTTCAGGGTGCCGATTTCTCGAGCAGTTCAGCGAGGTACTGTTTCCAGATGACCGCCTTCGTGTGGGTGCCGTGACCGCGAGTTTCGTCGCTTATGGGGATCAAAATGAAGCGCGCGTTCTTCACTCTCTTGATCTCGCGGTCGGCAATGCCCAGTTCGGGCGGATTAATAAAGTCGTCCGAGGAATTGATATACATGACTTGGGCGGTGATTTTCTCGAGGCTCGGCGAAGGATCGTAATTGCGCGAAGCGTTGACCTGGTACAGCAAATCGTTGGCGTCGAGCCCCGCCATGCGCGTCTTGAAATAGTCATCAAGATATTTGTCCGCGGCGTCCCGCGTGGGCAGAGTTTTCTGCATGTACAGCGGAGCGCTGCCGGCGAT
>WNFP01004771.1_pt1 | contig 28967 bp, 28 predicted proteins | sample 5400201 | NCBI WGS metagenome assembly WNFP01 (sample SAMN13153355, study PRJNA577476) | soil metagenome | isolation source: 115 cm saprolite under Madrone tree | place: USA:California | collected 2016-06-14 | reverse complement strand
CTTGACGGTAACGTTGTCTTCCGTGATGACATCTTGCGTCGGGACGTCCATCGTGATGGTCCGAAGGCTCACCCGGACGATACGATCGATCGGCCAGAAGACCCAGATCAACCCGGGTCCCTTCGGCTCGATGATCAATCGGCCGATTCGAAAGATCACGCCCCGCTCGTACTCGCGCAGGACATTGAGGGAGTTGAAAAGCCAGATTCCGAAAATCACGACCACGACTAACAGCAATGTGAATTGGTCCATAGGGATCCTTTCTGTAGCGGCGGTCTATGACCGCCGAGACGTCTCGGCCTGTAGATCGCCGGCGGTCATAGACCGCCGCTACAGTGGTTCAACCTCGAGTTTGAGACCCTGAACTTTTACCACACGAACTTTGGAACCCGCTGGAATCGGCCTGGCGGAAGAAGCCGTCCAGTACTCGCCGTGCACCAGAACTTTGCCCTCGTTCTGGATGTCTGTTTTTGCGACACCCACTTCACCGATCATGCCTTCCGGCCCCGTAATGGATTTCTTCTTATGCGAAAGGTATACAAGCCGCACAAGAAAAACCGTAATGATTGCGAGCGGGACCGCCACAGCTACGGTGGTTGCGAGTTGAATGCGGAGCTGTGGAATCGGGCCCTGCACGAGCATGAGGGCGCCGAAAACCATGGCCACAATACCGCCAAGAGCAAGAATGCCGTGGCTTGCAACGGTTGCTTCGAGGACAAACAAACCGATCGCGAGAAGGATCAGGATAGCGCCGGTCCAGTTCACCGGCAGCAGGTTGAATGCGAACAGCGCGACGACCAGGCTGATCCCGCCGATGACGCCCGGCAGAATCAGGCCGGGGTGCGTCATCTCCACGTACAAGCCCAGCAGGCCGAGGAGCGCGAGAACGAACGCAAGATTCGGATCCATCACGCGGGACAGAATCTTCTGACGAACGGTCATTTCGAAGACGTCGACTGTTGCTCCGCGGAGATCGAGCGTGGCCGTCCGGTCGTCCAACCGGCGGACCTGCTTGCCCTTAAAACGTTCGATGATTCCCGGCACGTCGGAGACGACGGCATCGATCAGGTTTTCCTTCAGGGCCTCTTCAGCCGTGAACGATCGGCTCTCGGTGACTCCCAACTCGGCGAGCTGAGCGTTCCGTCCGCGCTTGGAAACGTAGCTGCGAATGTAGGCGGCGGCATCGTTGACGATTTTCTTCTCCATCACATCGTCAATTTTTTGGCCGGTTAGCGAAACCGGATGCGCTGCGCCGGTGCTCGTGCCAGGCGCCATGACGGCCAGATCGCCTGCGAGAAGAATAAAGAACCCGGCGGAGGCGGCGCGTGCTCCGTTCGGCCCAACCCAGGTGATGACCGGAACGGGAGAAGACAGGATTGCTTCAACGATCTCGCGCATCGAGTCCACGAGGCCGCCCGGCGTGTTGAGGCGAAGAATGACGGCGCGCGCGTTAACGTCTTTGGCGTGGTTCAAGCCGTCCTTGACGTAACCGGCGCTGACGGGCTGAATCGTATCTTCGAGGTCGATTTGAACAACAACAGGCGTCTGGGCGTGCGCCGCGGATGCGGTGCATACCAGCAGAAGCGCCAGATTGCGCAGGAATTTCATCGAGAATTTCGCCGCCGGTTGACCTCATCGAGCAGGGAGCGAGCCTCTGTCGAATCCGGAAAGACGCGGATTACTTCCTGCAGCTCCCGGACCGCTTCCCCGTAGAGATTCGAGTCGATAGCCGTTTGGATCGCATCAAGCCACACCGAGAGGTCCTGCCCTCTTGCCCTGCGCGCGAGACGATTGGCGGTCCAGATTTCGAGGCCATTCCGGAACACCGTCGACGTGCTGACGCGCTCGAGCTTCGGAAGCGGCTGTGTGAGCCAGCGTTCCACGCGCTGCGAAAGCCGCGTCGCCTGCGCGATCAGTTTTTGCGATTCGTCCAGGCGGCCCTGGTGTTCGTAAGCCCGGCCAAGCAGGAACAGGGCCTCACTGTCCCGGCCGCGCAATTTCAGCGATTCATTCAGATTTCTGATCGCCGCATCGAACTCTCCGCGAACGAAGCTCGCGTAACCCATGTTGAAAAACGCGTCGCTCCCGAGCGGATCGATTTCCGTTGCAGACTTCCACCTCGTCATTGCCCCTGCGTAGTCGCCTTTCTGCGACTGTGCCGCCCCCATGTCGAGCAGTACGTCGTAATTTGCGGGCAGCGCCTGAAGCGCGGTTAAGGCGCGGTTGTAGTCTGCGAGATAGAAGTAGTTCAGCGCAGCCGTGAATTGTGCCTGCTGCCGGTAGGGACTGCCTTGAGGTATTTTTTCGAGCGACTGGTTCGATACTTTGAAATTCCGCTCCAGATGATATGCGCGTCCCAGTTGAAATAACGCAGCTCCGTACTGCGGGTACAGCCGAACCGCAGTCTGCAGCAATTCGATTCGTTTCTGCGGATCAGGGTTTAAGATTCCCCGGATGTAATTCTCGAATGCGCTTCGGGGCGTTGCCGGCTGCACGGTCCCGGCTTCGGGCTTTCCGAGTATTTGAGCGGAAAGGCTGGTCGTCAACGAAATGACATCTTCCAACTTGCCACTCACCTTCACTTCGTCGGCCGACCCGGCCAGCTCCAGGTCCGTGACCCGGGCAACGATTTCAAAGCTATCGCCTGTGCGTGAGAATCGGCCGGCGATAATGGTATCCGCGCCGGTATCCCAGCCCAGCTTCAATGAGGTTGCGCGGCTCACCATTGTCGTTTCCGGAATCCCTACTTTCTCGTAACCGGCCAGCCTTTCTTCGCGCGAAAAGACGTAGATGGCTGGCTCGGCCTGAAACCTCTCGATGATCAGCTCCGCGATGCCCTCCCCAATCCAGTCCAGGGTCCGGTCGCTCGATAGATTTTCGAAGGGGAAAACGAGGACCGTCGTGGCATCCGCGCGCGCAGTGCTCGTAGCAGCAAGCACGAGAGCTATATATATAAAGATGCGCCTCAGCACACTCCGATTATACTTGAGGAAACTAGGAAATGGGGTCAGACCCGTTGTTGCTGAATTCCGCCATGCGAATTGCGATCGATATTCGAAAAATCAATGAGTTCGGGGTCGGCACATACATCTGGAATCTTGTGCGCAACCTCAGTGCGCTCGACGATCGTAATGAGTATCTGCTGATCGGATCTCATCGGAATTTTCACGAGCTCGGACCGCTGCCGGAAAACTTCAAGCAGCTCTACGTACAGGACGACCAGACCTTCTGGCGAAATCACATCACGATTCCATTTGCGTTGAGGCGTCAGGCCGCTGACGTTGTGCACGTGCCGCATCACGAGGCACCGTTTTTCATCACTTCAAAGCTGGTCGTCACCATTCACGACTGCGTCCACCTGCTCTTTCCACAGGAAGACTCTACGAAGTTTCAGAATTACCGAAGTTTTCTGCGGATGAAACGAGTCGTCGAAGGGGCAAAGCATGTGCTCGCGGTTTCAAATTCAACAAAGGAAGATCTGATCAACATTTTCGAAGTGCCGGATTCCAAGATCTCCGTAATCCACAATGCGCTCGATGAGCGATTCGCCTTCAGTCACACGACCGAAGAGAGAAAGCACGTGCTGGAACGATACCAGCTCAAGGATCCCTTTGTGCTTTACTCCGGAAAAATCCGGCCGCACAAGAATCTCCACCGGTTGATCGAGGCATTTGCGGTTTTGAAAAGCGAACTGGCCGACGACGAGCGATACAAGAACCTGAAGCTGATCATCATCGGCGACGAATTGAGCAAGCACCAATACCTGCGGTTGACCGTCGTCCGCAGCGGCGTTCAGCAGGATGTACGATTCTTCGGCTTTGTGCCCTATTCCATACTGCGGGTTTTCTACCAGTCGGCCGCGCTCTTCGCCTTCCCTTCACTGTACGAGGGTTTCGGTTTGCCGCCACTGGAAGCCATGGCGAGCCGTACACCGGTCATCGCCTCGAACACATCGTCGCTGCCTGAAGTACTGGAGGACGCGGCGGTGCTGGTGAATCCGGAAAACGTGTTTGATATTGCTCGCGGAATGAGGCTGATCCTCTCCGACGATCAACTCCGTCAGAAGCTGGTTCGAAAAGGGGCGGAGCAGGTTGCGAAATTCTCGTGGAAGCTGGCCGCGCAGAAGGTGCTGGAAACGTATCAGTTGATTGCGGCGGGCGAACCCCAGTTAGTCCGCTCTCTTCAGCGGAACACCCTGTGACTCTTCCCAGAATTTGAAGTTCGAAACGGCGGCAATTCGTGTGCCGGGCGTGTCGATTCTCGTGGTCGTTGTGCCTCGCGTGATGATAAGGGTCTGTCCGACGATGCTTATGGATTGCGGTCCGGGACGGATGTCCATGATGATGGTCTTCCGGGATAGCGGAGTGACATACCTGTCGATTTCGGAATCGCTGGCTTTGGTAATGGCCTCGTCAAACTTATCTCCCGAGTTGATCTGATCGGCCATCGTATAGACGCCAAGAGTCGTGGTGCCCCCGCTCAGGACCTCGACGACCGTGGTCACCTCGGCGGGCAAACCGAAATTGTCAGTCATCGCGATTCGATGATGAAGGTCGAATGAAAACTTCCCGCCCTTTTTCGTATAAGGAAGCTTGATCAGAACACCCGCCGTCGGCTGGCGAGTGATTATGACATCGTAGTATTCGGAGCCGCTCACGTTGCCCTTCCCCATCAGGAGGTTCTGCCTCGCGCGCACGTCGTAGGGCAGTTCATTCTTGTCGGTTTCCTGTACGAGTGGGGTCAGACCCAGAAGAAGGGATATAACGAGCGAAATCATCGAATCCTCCCAACCAAGCTGCTAAAGCCAGCGCCTACAAGATAACATGAATCTCGATTTCATAAACCTTCCCATCGATGATCCGGAAAGCCGCGGTCCGCGGGCGTTCCGGCTCGACCAGCGACACGATCAGATGAGCCGCTTCGGGGTAATACGCGCGCTCGATATCGCTTTCCGACGGCTTTGCGGGCCCAAATGGATGCGAGTGGTAAATGGCAAGCAGAGCCTCCCCGGAAGTTCGAAGATCTCTCAGCACAGCGATCAACTGAGCCGGCTCCATTTCGTAATCGGTTGAACTCGCCCTGGCGTTATCCATTGGAATAAACCGGGTTGCGAGTTGAGAACCAACCAGGAGGCCGCACCCCTCCTGTGGGTGGCATGTTTTCGCATGCTCTATCACCTGTTCCAGGATTCCGGGCGCAAGACTCAGGTTCACGGAAACGCCTTGATTCGATGATTTCAAGTGGGGCGGCTCAGCGCGTAGACAGTGACCGGCTCCCTCACGCCGCGGATGGAAACGCTTCGCTCGGAATGGAAATAAAGGCGTTCGTCATTGGCGACGGCGTCCCGGACTGCCTTCGAAACGACAATGGACAGAGCTTCGGCCTGGCCGCAAAGGCGGGCAGCCAGATTGACCGCGTTTCCGATCGCCGAGTAATCGAGGTGTTCGGGCGATCCAATATTGCCGATGACGGCCCGGCCCGTATGGATGCCGATTCCCAAGCTGCGAATGGTGTCCGAGGCATCCGCATTTCTCAACTGAACGCTGTCGAGAATCCGCAGTGCACAAAGGCAGCTCTGCAGCACCATGTCGGGGCCGTCAAAGATGGCCATCACACCATCACCGCCGAACTTGTCGACGTATCCGCCGTGCGCGTGGATGACATTGACCTGTTCGGCCAGGAGCGAACTCACGACGGAAAACAGCTGGCCGGGCTCCAGTTCTTCGGAAAACGCCGTGAAACCGCGGATATCGGTAAAGCAAATGGCAATGCCGCGTTCTTCGGGGGGCGGCACCACACCGGTCATTGAAGCGGTTTCCACCATCTCCAGGGTTCTTCTCGAAAGGTATTGCCGAAGCGCCCCTCGCGCCCGTTCCAGCCGCTGGAAGTACTCCATTCTCTTGAGGTGGCCATTCAGCCGCGCGACGAGAATCATCGCGCTCGGCGGTTTGCTGATGAAATCGTCGCAGCCGGCCGCAAAGGCATCTTCCAACCCTCGGTCCTCGCCGATGCCTGTTACGAAAATAATGGGCGTGGATTGGTATTCGTCCATGCGGCGGAGCGCGCGGCAAACTTCGATGCCGTCCATTCCCGGCATTTCCATGTCGAGCAGGAACGCGTCGATGTGGCGGCTCTTCGCCACTGCAATCGCCCGATCTCCGCTTTCCGCCTGGAGGACTTCGTAGTCTTCGGTGTCCAGGATTTCGGACAGGGTCTCGCGAATGCCAGCGTCATCATCCGTGATGAGGATGGTCTTTCTGTTTGACTTCACTACGAATATTGTACGTTACTTTTGCGCCCGGCGCAGAAATGCCGGAATTTCCAGGTCGGGCTTGAGAACCGGCGGCCGGGGGCCGGCAGTTGCTCCGGCGGCGGCTGCAGCAGCGGCCGCGACCTCTCCCTTCTTGTCGAAACCGGTGGCGATGACGGTGATTTTGACCTCGCCTTTCATGGTCTCGTCCAGGACAGCGCCGAAAATGATATTGGCATCCGGATCTGCCGAGTCGTGAATAATGTTCGATGCTTCACTGACTTCATGCAGCAGCAGATCAGTGCCGCCCGTGATGTTGATCAGGACACCCCGCGCGCCCTGAATGGAACCGTCTTCCAGCAGGCGGCTGGATATCGCCTTCTTGGCTGCTTCCACGGCCCGATTCTCGCCGACTGCCGAACCCGTACCCATGAGCGCCATTCCCATTCCTGACATGACAGTCTTAACATCGGCGAAGTCGAGATTGATGAGGCCGGGCACGATGATCAAATCCGAAATTCCCTGAACAGCCTGGCGCAAAATGTCGTCCGCGATTCGGAAGGCATCGAACAGGCTGGTTCCGCGCTCGAGCGTGGCGAGCAGGCGCTCGTTCGGAATCGTGATGACGGTGTCCACGGACTCTTTCAAGTCGGCCAGACCGCGCTCGGCCTGATTCAACCTCTTCCTGCCTTCGAACGCGAAAGGCTTCGTCACGACGGCGACAGTCAGCGCGCTCTTCTCGGTGTCCTCGAGAGCGGCCTGCTTGCCAATATCGGGATTCGCGCCGGCGCCGAGACCCTTGGTGAGCTTGGCGCCGATTTGAAGTTTAACGGGAGCTCTGGACTGCTTTAGCGCCTGCACGTCGGTGTTCGCCACGAGGAAATCGACGCCACCGAGACCGGCCGCGATCATACGATTAACGGCGTTTGATCCGCCGCCGCCCACCCCGACGACCTTAATGGACGCTCCGGTTCGCAGCCCTTCGTCGAACAAGAATCTGATGGATGTATCAACAGGTAAGTCGCTAACCACCGTCTCCTTTTTCATAGCAAGCTCCTGAATTTCGAGACAAATTTCTTGAATCCCGAATTCGAATTTTCGTGAAAGTCGTGCGTTTTTCTCCTGCGTTCTCCGTACAGAACCAAACCCGTGACTGTTGCGAATTCCGGCCCCATCAGTTGAGGCATCTTTTCGAGAAACGATTCGCCGAAGCCGGTCGAGATCCCGATCCGGACCGGCATATCCAGAATGTCTTCGGCCAGTTCCACGAATCCTCTGAGCATGGCGCCGCCACCGGTCAGCACAACGCCCGCGCCCGCCTGGCGTTCATAGCCCGCGGCCCGTATTTCGTTTCGGACGAGGTGTACGATCTCCTCGGCGCGTGGTTGAAGAATGTCGCTCAACACCGATTGCGCGACTGCGCGAGGATGGCGCGAGCCCACGCCGGCGACCTCGAAGACCTTATCGTTGTCGGCCATGGAGGAGACCGCGCAGCCTTGTTCGCGTTTGAGCCATTCCGCTTCGGGGATCGAAGTGCGCAGACCGACCGCGATGTCGTTGGTGAACAGTTCGCCGCCGAGGGGGACCACCACCGTGTGCCGGACTCCGCCATGATGGTAGATGGCGAGATTGGTCTTTCCCCGCCAATGTCCACAAGGACGGAGCCGAGTTCTTTCTCGTCTTCGGTGAGGATCGCCTCACCGGCGGCGATAGGCTCGAGTACCGTGTCGCCAACCAGCAGACCGCTGCGATTCACAGCGGTGATGATGTTTTGCGCGGCCGTCGTCGAGCTCGTGACAATGTGGACATTCACTTCGAGACGGGTGCCGAACATGCCGAGCGGGTCGCCGATTCCATCCTGATCGTCAACGATGAATTCCTGCGGCAGGATATGTATGATCTCGCGGTCCGGCGCCAGCGCCACGGCTCGCGCCGTCTCGATGACGCGGCGAACATCCTCGCTATCGATCTCGCGCGACCGCGTGGGAATGGGCGTCACGCCGCGGCTGTTGAAACTCCTGACGTGCGGTCCGGAAAGGCCGACATAAACAGTTTCGACCTCGCAGCCCGCCATGGTTTCGGCCTCATGAACACTTTTCTTGATCGACTCCACGGCCGCCTCGAGGTTGACGATCGCTCCCCGCTTCAACCCTTTGGACTCGGCAACACCAAGGCCGACCGGCTCGAGGCCGTTTTCCAATTCGTTGCGCTGCGTGCCCCCGCGCACCGCCGCAATCAGCGTGCATACTTTGGTCGAACCGATATCGAGGCCTACAATGTTTTTTTCTCTGCGTCCCATACTATGTTCCCGCCCGCTTCGTCGTCCTTCATCCTGACGATGACCTGGTTCCTGAAACGTAGATCCACACGTGCCGCCTGCGGATATTGCTGGTGAATCTGGCTCTTGAGCTGGAGATACTTGATCCACCGGCTTCGAAAGTCCGTCGTGCCGAGATCGACGACCAGTGGATCGCTGGCCGCCACGATGGAAACCTCGCCGGCTTCGTTGATATGGACCTCAGAAAGCGAGGTCTGACCGAGATCGTCCAGAACTTTTCTGTAAGCTTCGACCTTTTTCCGATTGCCCTTCACGTCGTTGCCGCGAAGCCCATCGAGAATCGGAAAGCTGGAGCCGCCCGCGGCATCCAGGCTGAGGATCTTCGCATCTGCGTCGAACTGATAGATCTCACCGCGAATTCGTCCAAGCCCGATGGGCTCGCGCTCCACGATCTTAATGATGATCTGATCCGGGAGAACCCGCTCGACCATTGCGTGGCGCACCCAGTCCAGCTCTTCGACGCGCTCCCGAATTTCACGGAGTTTGACGTCGAAAACGTTTGTGCCCGCATCGAATCCGGCTTGTGTCAGAACATCGCTTTCGTGCACCCGCTTGAGCCCCGAGACCGACAGCTTCCGGACATCGAAGCGCGGCGCGGTCTTCAGATACACAATGACGGAGTATGCCGCCCAGCAAAGCCCCGCGAGTGACACGACCAGCATTCCAATTTGTATGTAGCGGATCAGCTTCGCTTTCATGCCGTCCTCGAGAATCGCTCGGAAAGAATGTCCGACAGTTTCGTCACACTGCCTGCGCCCATGACGATCACGGCGTCGCCTTCCTTTGCATTGGAGATAACGTAGGACTCGATCATTTCGAAAGTCGGGGCGTACATGGCGTTCTTGTGTCCGAAGCTCTTGATCTTTTCGATCAAAGCCTGTGTTGTGACCCCTTCGATAGGGTTCTCTCCCGCGGGATAGATGTCGAGCATCAGCACCACGTCGGCGAGATTGAACGCGCGCGCAAAGTCATCGAACAGATGCATCGTCCGCGTGTAGCGGTGCGGCTGGAAGATGACGAAGAGGCGGCGGAAATTGCCGGTCTTCGCTGCATTGAGCGTCGCGCGAATTTCCGTCGGATGATGTGCGTAATCGTCGATTACCGTGACGCCATCGCGGGATTTCACTTCGAATCGGCGCTCGACACTCTGAAACCCTTCCAGTGCCGTTGAAATCATGCCCTGGTCGACGCCCATGTCGCGCGCCGCGGCGAAAGCCGCTGTGGCATTGAGCACATTGTGCATGCCGGGGACGCCAAGCTTGAAAGCCTGCTTCGCGCAGCCATTGAATCGCAGAACGAAGGTTGAACCCAGGCCTTCCAGGTTCACGTCGGTTATCGAAACATCGGCTTGAGCGGCTGTGCCATATGTAACGATGCGGCGCTTGACCTGCGGAATCAGCGACTGCACAGCCGGCTCGTCCAGGCAAAGAATCGCGGCGCCATAGAACGGAACCTTGTTAATGAAGATCAGGAACGCGTTCTGTATGTCTTCGAGATCGCGATAGTGGTCGAGGTGGTCCGGCTCGATGTTGGTGACCACTGCAATGGTCGGAGACAGGAGCAGAAACGAACGGTCACTCTCGTCGGCTTCGAGGACGATGAATTCGCCCTTGCCAAGACGAGCGTTGCTCCCAAGGGTGTCGAGCAGGCCTCCCACAACGACTGTGGGATCGAGTCCGGCGCGGTCCAGAACCGTCGCGATCATGGAAGTCGTCGTGGTCTTTCCATGCGTGCCGGCGACGGCGATGCTGTACTTCAGTCGCGCGAGCTCAGCCAGCATTTCTGCTCTGGGGATGACTGGAATCTTGTGCCGCTCCGCTTCACGAATTTCCGCGTTATCCGGGCGGACAGCGGACGACGTCACCACGACATGGGCCCCGGCCACGTTTTCCGCAGCGTGCCGCAGATAAACGGTCGCGCCGAATTTCGCCAGCCGATCTGTGATCACGGTGGAGCGCAGATCAGACCCCGTCACCTTGTAGCCGAGGTTCAGCAGTACTTCGGCGATCCCGCTCATTCCAATCCCGCCGATCCCCACGAAGTGAACGTGTTGTATTCGTTTAAGCATGGCGATCGATTGCGGTCTCCACGAGATTGACAATGCGCTGCTCGGCGTCGAGGATAGCGATGCGCCGCGCGTTGGATTCGCTTTCCTTCAGTCGCGCGGGATCTTCCATCAATTCACGAATCACGTCCGCCAGCCGTTTACCGTTCAATTCGGCGTTGGGAATCAGGACAGCGGCCTTTTCGTCGGCCATGGCGCGGGCGTTTTTTGTCTGGTGATCGTCGGTCGCGAAAGGAAACGGGATCAGAATGGCGGCGCGGCCTGAGGCCTTGATCTCGGCCACAGTCGTCGCACCCGAACGCGAAACGATCAAGTCCGCGGCGGCGTACTGCTGATGAAAGTCATTGAAGAAGACGCGCACGTCCGCTTCGAAGCCCTTGCCGGCATATGCCCGTTTAACTTCATCCAATTGCCGTTCGCCGGTCTGGTGCACAAACCGAAGCCGGTTTTTCCAGTCGGACAAGTCGTCCAGCGCCTCGATCACAGCCTTGTTGATCGACTGCGCGCCCTGGCTTCCGCCGAAGATCAAAATGGTGTACGGCGCGACGTGTTCCTTCGGTGGTATGGACTTGAACTCTGGCCGTACCGGGTTTCCCGTCACTACGGCACGGTCGCCGAAGTGTGATTGAGTCCCCGGATCCGTAACCGCAGCGAAATCCACCCATCGGCCGAGCACTCGATTGGCGAGGCCCGGAATCGCGTTCTGTTCCATGATCACTCTGGGATAGCCGCTCATGATTGCGGCACTCAGCATTGGAAACGACGCATATCCTCCAACGCCGATGACGACGTCCGGTTTGAAATCCCGGAGGATGCCCTGTGCTTTGAAAAGACCACCTGCCATTGCGAACAAATTCTTCATACGCCGGACCATGCCGACGCCCTTGATTCCCCCGAGAGGCAACGTCCGAAGCGGAAAGCCTTCCTTGGGTACGATCCGCGCTTCAATTCCCTGCTCGGCTCCCACGAACAAAACCTCCGAGCGCGAATCGCGGCGCTGGATCTCGCGCGCCACCGCGATCCCCGGAAACAAGTGCCCGCCTGTTCCACCGCCCGCAATAATCGCTTTCATGCATTTCTAGCTCGCCTGCTGCGAGACGTTCAGCAGAATGCCCACTGCAGCAAGCATGACGACGAACGAACTGCCGCCGTAACTCAGGAACGGCAGCGGGATCCCTTTCGTCGGCAAAAGTCCCAGCACGACGCTCATGTTGATGAATGCCTGCACGCAAACCATCATCGTGATGCCCAGCGCGAGGTAAAACCCGAACAGATCGGGCGCGCGCATCGATGCGCGAAGGCCGCGCCACATGAAGAGAACGAACAGTGCCAGCACGGCGTAGGTGCCGATCATTCCCAGTTCTTCACCGACGACTGCAAAAATGAAATCCGTGTGCGCTTCCGGCAAGTAGAAGAGCTTCTGCTTGCCTTCCATGAATCCGAGACCGGTAACGCCCCCGGCTCCAACCGATATCAGCGATTGAATGATCTGAAAGCCGCGGCCCAGGGGCTCTTCCCATGGATCGAGAAACGCAAGGATGCGCTCGCGCCGGTACTTCACACGAAAGACCAGAAGGTAAAAGGCCGGCAAAGCGAAGATGAGCGAAGCAGCGATCCAGCGAAGATCGAGTCCGGCCACGAACAGGAGGATTCCGCTGATCACCAGCAGCGTCACGGCCGTGCCCAGATCCGGCTGAAGGACGATGAGACCTGCGAGCAGCGCGACGATGACTGCGACCGGCACGAGCGTAAAAGCGATGTCGTTCACCCTGCCTTTGCGTCTCTCGAGGAAATATGCGAGGAAAAAGATGAGCGCAAGCTTTGCAAGCTCTGAAGGCTGGATGGAAAATCCCGAAAACTGAATCCATCGATGCGTATTCGCTGCAGCGGCAAGGAAGAATACGAAGACTAGCAAGGCAACGACTAGCGCAAGAGCGGAGAAAACGATGACCGGATGCCGGTATACGTGATAGTCCACCTTCATGACGATGAACATGATCGCCAGTCCAATCGCCGCAAAGATAAGCTGCTTGAACCAGAAATAGTTCGGATCGCCGAATTTCTCCTTCGCCATAACGGCTGACGAGCTGAACACCATCGCGACGCCGAAGCTGATAAGAATCAGTGTCACCAGGAAGAGGATGCGATCCGGTTGCAGTTTTCTTGCCATTTATCTCAGCTTCAATGTCGACAGGCTGAACAGTGCGAAGATCAACGATGCGATCCAGAAACGGATGATTATCTTCGATTCCTTCCACCCCTTCAGCTCAAAGTGATGGTGCAAAGGCGCCATCAGAAAAATCCGTTTTCCGCGAGTCTTGAACGAAACGACCTGAATCATGACGGACAACCCCTCGATCACGAATACGCCGCCAATGAAGATCAGAAGCAGTTCCTGTTTGATGATCACCGACAAAGTGCCGATCGCGCCGCCCAGCGCGAGGGATCCGACATCGCCCATGAACACTTCGGCCGGATGCGCGTTGTACCAGAGAAAGCCGAGACTGGCTCCCACCATGGCTCCGGAGAAGATCGTGAGCTCGCCGACCTGGGGGAGATACTGAATATCCAGATAGTCCGAAAGCGTCGCGTGGCCGGTGATGTAAGTGAGCGCCGTCAGCGCAGCCGAGGCGATCACGGTGCAGCCGATAGCGAGGCCATCGAGTCCGTCGGTCAGATTCACGGCGTTGGAAGCGCCGACAATCACAATCGCTACAAAAATCAGGAACGGGAGATAACCGAGAAACCAGAATTGCGTTGCGAACAACCGGTCGATCAGGAGATCCGGTGTAAAGAATTTGAAGAACGGCACCGTGAGCTTTGTCGAATAGATGCCACGATTCATCAGATAGAGAAGAGAAACGCCTATAGTGACGGCCACTAACGCCTGCAAACCGATTTTTTCGCGCGCCGTAAGACCGAGCGAGCGCTTGTGGACAATCTTGAGGTAGTCATCGGCGAATCCTATGACGGCATATGCGAGCGTCGAGATGATCAACACCCACATGAGCCGGTTTCTCAGGTTCGTCCAGAGCAGGGTCGGCACGATGATCGAAACCACGATGAGGATACCGCCCATCGTGGGAGTGCCGGCCTTCGATTGATGCGACTTCGGCCCCTCCTCCCGAATCTGCTGCCCGATTTGAAACTCGCGCAATCGCGTGATGAGCCACGGCCCCAGAAACAGGCTGATCAAGAGCGCCGTGAGACTCGCATAGGCCGTGCGGAACGTAATGTAGGTGAAAACGTTCAGCACCTTGAGCGGTTCCCAGAACCGGTTCAGCGGATATAAGAATTCGTAGAGAATGTGATAAAGCATTACGGTTCCATGCTTGAAAACTGCGCTCTCAACGTGTTGAGGACCTGTTCGAGCTTTACTCCTCTCGATCCTTTCAAAAGAACAACGTCACCTTTTTTCAGCGTCCGAGCCAGCAGATCACCGGCCTGCACGGCGTCCGGAACAAACTTCAGCCGCGAACGGTCCATGCCGGCTTCCAGCGCGCCTTCCAGGATCTCCTGGGCCAGTCCTTGAACGCCGACAAGCAGTTCGAGTCCGGCTCGCGCCGCTTCGCGGCCGCAGCCGCGATGAAGCTCAGGGCCTTCGTGGCCGAGTTCGAGCATCTCACCTGCCACGACGATCTTCCTCTGGTAGCCCTGCAGCTTTCCGAGGAAGCGAATCATTTCCGACAAGGCGCGCGGGTTCGAGTTGTAGGAATCGTCGATCGCGGCAAATCCTTCGCGGAACTTGATCACCTGGCCGCGCATCTTTTCCGGTTTCATCTCACTGACCGCTTCGCGGATCTGTTCCCATGGGACCTCGTGGGTCACTCCAACGGCGATTGCAGCCAGGGCATTGATGACGTTGTGCTGGCCGAGCAACGGCAGAACGAAATTCACGTCCCTGCGGCCGTGATGGACGATGAAGGCGGTTCCCTCCAGGCCAAGATCCTGGATCTGCTGGACTTTGAACGAAGCGACCGACTTGACTCCGTAGGTCACGATTTTTCCGTCGAACTTGCGGGCCATCGATCGCACGCGCGAATCGTCATTGTTGAGATAACCCGTTCTGGGCTCATGCAAACCTTCAAGAAGTTCGGCCTTGGCCTCGGCAATCTCATCGACGGATTTGAAAAACTCGAGGTGCACCGGATTGACGTTCGTGACCACACCTTCGTTAGGCTCGGCAATCGAAGCCAGTTTTCGAATTTCGCCTTTCGCTGACATCCCCATTTCCAGGACGCCGATGTTCTGGTAACGCTCGGCTCGCAAGAGACAGAGCGGAAGACCGAACTCGTTGTTCAGGTTTCCGACGGAGCGGAGAACCGTGAACTTTTTCCCGAGAACGGTAGCGATCATCTCCTTAGTCGTGGTCTTGCCCGCGCTGCCGGTCACGCCGATGAGAGGTGCGCCCCAGCGACGGCGTACGTCTCGAGCGAGTGCCTGAAGCGCCTCGATCGTCGATTTGACTCGAATCGTGGGCTGCGCGCTAACGCGTTCCCCCTCCACAACCGCAGCGGCCGCCTTCTTCTCAAAGGCCTGTTCCAGGAACTCATGTCCGTCGAAGCGCGGGCCTTTGATTGCAAAGAACAGTTCACCGGGGTTCAGGGTTCGCGTGTCGATCGAATAACCCCGAACTTTCACGTTGCCGGGCCCGTCGAGCGTTCCGCCAACTGCTTTGCTAATTTCTTCCAGTGACAAGTTCATCGAGTAACTCGCGTGCTACGACTCGATCATCGAAGGGATAGGACGTATCGCCGACCGTCTGATACGTCTCATGCCCCTTTCCGGCGATGACTACCGTGTCGCCCGCCTTCGCCTCGACGAGCGCGGCCCGGATCGCTTCGCGCCGATCCGGACAAACCATGTACTGAGCGCCTCTCATTCCCTCTTCGATTTCGCGGATGATGGCCAGCGGATCTTCCCCACGCGGATTGTCCGAAGTCACAATCGCATAATCACTTTCGCGAGCGGCAACCGCGCCCATCGCAGGGCGTTTGGTGCGATCGCGTTCGCCGCCGCACCCAAAAACAACGAGCACACGTCCGGACGTAATTTCGCGAGCGGATTTCAGAACCTTTTCGAGGGCGTCGTCAGTGTGGGCGTAATCCACGATGACGCGGAAGGGTTGTCCCGAGCTGACGGGTTCAAACCGGCCCGGAACATTTCGAAGTTCCTGAATACCACGTTGGATCGCCTCGGCCGGGATGTCGAGGCCCACAGCCACTCCGATGGCAGCGCCGATATTGTAAAGGTTGGGCTTACCCATCAGGGACGTGCGCAACTCTAGCCTGCCCGCCGGCGTTTCGTAGCAAACTTCGGTGCCGTCCCAGCCAAAGTGATAGCGGGACGGATAGATTTGAGCTGCAACTTGCATGCCATATGAAATGACGCGCGACGGCGCTATCGATCGCAGATCGCTGTACCGTGGGTCGTCCGTATTCAGAACCATCAAGCTCGGCATTTCTCCATTCAAACCGGTGAAGAGTTTCCGCTTCGCCCGGAAGTACGATTCCATGTCGCCATGAAAGTCCAGATGATCGCGGCTGAGATTCGTGAACACAGCGATCTCGAATCGCAGGCCCATAACACGCTTCATCTCGATCGCATGCGACGAAACCTCCATGACCGCGTGATGCCATCCGGCATCGGCGACCTGCCTGAACAACTTTTCAAGATCCGGTGCCTCGGGCGTCGTGCGCTCGGCCGCGTAGTCGAACCCCGGACCCCTATATTCGATCGTACCGAATACCGCCGCCGGATGTCCGGCAGCTTTCAATATCGACTCGACCACGTAGGTGGTCGTCGTCTTCCCGTTCGTGCCGGTTACACCCACCAGGTGCAGCCTTCCGGTCGGATGACCGTAAAAATTCGCCGCAACCCGGGCCAGTACGGCACGCTCGTCATCCACTTGAATCCAGGGCATCGCAAGCGATTCAATGTGGGGCTCCGAAGAGACCACTCCGGCGGCTCCCTTTACGACAGCCTGAGGCACGTAGCGGTTTCCATTCGCACGCGCTCCCCGAATGGCAAAGAAGAGGTAGCCGGGAGACACTTCCCGTGAATCGTAGGCGAGGCCGAGAATCTCTGTATCGAGGTCTCCGCTGGCACGGACGTTCAAGCCGGAGAGTAGCTCACGCAATTTCATAACGGCTTTAAGGAGCCACGCTATCTTCTCTCCACTTTACTCGAAAACCGTACCCGTACGCGCGACCCTGCGCGTACGCTGGTGCCGGGCAATGGCAGTTGCTGCACTGCCGCGCCCGAGCCGATCGATTGCAGTCTCAGACCGGCTTTCAGACACTCTTCGGTGACCTGTCGAAGAGACTTTCCGTAAAAATCGGGGATGGGGATGTCGCCAAGCTCCGCCGCATCCGGGACCGAGCGCGGGTTAAAACCCGGGACTACATTCAGGGAGACCAGCTCGACCGGACCTGTAGTGGCGGGCCTTGGGCCGACTAGCGGTTCCCGCTTCGGCTTCTCATCCACCTTGTACTCCGGCGCATACGATGGCACGTCCGGAGCCACGGATTTATATCGAAGAACTTGTTCGGCAATCTTCTTGAAGATAGGAGCAGCGATTTGCGCGCCGTAGTAGGCGCCGGCCGGTTCGTCAATGACGACGATGAGGGCCAGACTCGGATTCGACGCCGGGGCATAACCCACGAATGAAGCGACATATTTGTGCGACCCGTAACGGCCATGTTCATCAATTTTTTGGGCCGTGCCCGTCTTGCCCGCGGCGCGGTAGCCGTCGAGTTTCGAATCTTTGGCCGTGCCGTCCGTCACAACCACTTCCAGCATGTCCTGGAGTTGCCGCGCAGTCCCTTCCGAAATCACTCGCAGACCCCGGGGCTCCGTTTCGCTGATGACACCCTGCAGTGGATCTTGAACTTTCTTGACGACGTAAGGACGATACAAAATGCCGCCGTTCGCCACAGCCGAAACCATGCTCAGGATCTGTAGCGAAGTGACACCGATCTCCTGCCCCATCGAAATGGCGCCAATCGAAATCTTCGACCAGCGCGTCGCAGGCTTCGTCAGGCCGCGTTCTTCGCCGGGCAGATCAATATTGGTCGGGCGGCCGAAACCCAGGCGATCGATGTAAGTCGCCCATATAGGATTATCGATCCCATCTGGCAATCGATGACTTCATCGGGTGTCGTCAGTTTTTCCTCGAGCGCCGCGGCGGCCGTGGCAATTTTGAACGTCGATCCTGGTTCGTAAACGTGGCTGAGCGCGCGGTTGATCCAGTTCGTCGGACTGTAACGCGTGTATTCGTTGGGGTTGAAGGTCGGATAGTTCGCCATTCCGAGGATTTCGCCCGAACGGGGATCCATCGCGACAATGGACATTCCCTTGGCGCGGGTACGCGCCATTCCCGCTTGAAGTTCTTTCTCGATGATGTACTGGATGTTCTCGTCGATGGTCGTGATCAGGTTTGCGCCCGGTGCCGGCGCCTGCCGCACGGTTTGGAAGCGTCGGCCGCGCGCATCGGTCATCATGACAATCCGCCCGGAATCGCCTTTCACGCTCTCGTTATACTTGTACTCGAGGCCCGCCATGCCCTGGTCGTCGATGTTCACATAGCCAAGTGATCTCTTCGGGTACGGCAAAAACGGAGTCGACTTTGATGCTGGCCGCGAGTTCGTTTCCGTTTCGATCATAGATGATCCCACGCCGCGGACTCACGTCGAGCATGCGTTGCTGCTGACGCTCCGCGCGTTGCCGGTAGTCCGCAGAGTGCAGGACATGAAGAAAATACAGACGGGTGCCTATAGCCGCTCCCCAAATTCCCATGACGGCTATTAAAATGTAAATCCGTCTTGCGAGAGACTTATCCTTCTTCATACTAGCGGCGGTCTATGACCGCCGACGAGGATTCCGGACCCGGGATTTCGGATTTCGGATTTGTTTCGCTCGGCCATCCAGCCACCCGTCACGGCGCTCATCATTTGGCCCCAAATCCGAAATCCGAAATCCACCAATCCGAAATCGTGCTTCACCTTTTCGCCGCCATTTCCGCCGGCTGCGCGTTCGCCTGCGGCGCCGGCGCTGGGATGGTCAGTGGCGCATCCGCGCTAAGCGTTACAAGCTGTCCGGGAGCCGGAGCGACCATGCCCAGCTGGCCGCGGGCAATCGCGTCAATCCGCTCGGGATTGCGCAGGAACGCGCGCTCCAGGCGGAGCTGCCGGCTGGTTTCGGATAACTGCTCCTTTTTCTTCCGCGCTTCCTCGATCCGATAACCGTACTGGATCCACTGGTAGTGCTGCCAGCCGTAAGCGAAGAGGGCGAACAGAAACATAGCTGCGAGCGCTGTCACCACGATGTAGTCGCGGTGGCTTTTCGAATCGGCTTCCCGGATAACGTTGTTAATAATGCGTTTTTCGTAATGAATTTCGATCGCCATCAACTTTTCTCCCAGGCGCGGAGTTTCGCGCTGCGAGCACGCGGGTTTCGGCGCACTTCTTCTTCGGTTGCGACGACAACTTTCTTCGTCAGCGCGCGTCCGGGGACAGGCGGAGTGCGAAATTTCTGTTTCACGATCCGATCTTCCAGCGAATGAAACGTGATCACGACCAGACGGCCGCCGGATCGAATGACGGTCATCGAGGAATCGAGGAAGCTCTCCAGGCTGCTGAGCTCGCCGTTCACGAAGATCCGCAGCGCCTGAAATGTCCGGGTCGCCGGATGTATCCGGCCACGGGGACCGCCCATCACGCGCTCGATCGCGCGGGTGAGGTCCGTGGTCAACCGCAAAGGCCGCGCGCGCACGATGGAGCGAGCAATGGGACGCGACCGCCGTTCTTCGCCGTAGGTGTAGAGGATGTCGGCGATTTCCTTCTCGGCGTAGGTATTCACCACATCGGCGGCAGTCAGGTCCTGAGTGCGGTCCATCCGCATATCGAGTGGGCCTTCACGCATGAATGAGAATCCTCGCGATGGATCGTCCACCATCATCGATGAGATGCCGATGTCGGCGAGCACTCCCTCTACTTCGAGAAATCCGTGCCCGGCCGCCAGCGGCGCGATGTTTTTGAAATTCGAATGCTCCATGATCAGCCGTGACCCAAATGACTGCAAACTCTCCCTCGCCCCTGCCAGCGCCAGCTCGTCTTGATCGATCGCGAGCACTCGCCCGTCCGGCGCGGTCCGCTCGAGAATTGCGCGCGTATGCCCACCCGCTCCCAGCGTCGCGTCGATGAACCGGCCGCCGGGCTTCGGATCCAGGAACTTCATCACCTCTTCGAGCAGAACCGGTATGTGTCCTAACATGCATCTCTATATTCCCAACTTCCCCAGTACATCGTGATCCTCTTCGGTGAAGGGTTGATCCTTCATCCGTTTGAGGAATCGTTCGTGGTTCCAGACATCCAGATAATTCAAATAACCGAGGACAGCGACTTCTCCCGTCATCTGGGCCGATTCACGCAAAAGAGGCTGAATCAGAATCCGGCCGGACTTATCGATGGCGGCTAATTGACCGTAATAGTTCGTACGATCAAGAAATTTCTTTTTCGTTGGATTTAAGGAAGGGAGCTTGGCGAGTCGTTCTTCAATTTCTTGCCAGACTGGTAAGGGATAAATCAAAACGGATTCACCCGAGAGAGACGTGACGTAGAAATCGCTGCCCCAGGACTCCTCGATGTCGGTTCGGAAGATCGACGGAATCTTGAGCCTACCTTTTTCGTCAACGGTGGCTTGTGCGTTTCCTCGCAACATCGAGTTTGGTCCCCGAAAGGCCAATATGTAACAGTTTTGCCCACTTTTGGCCACTTCAGACTACTAAGAGGACTAAAGGGTGTCAACATTAAAAAGGTCCTTGTTTCTCTTGTAGTCGCGGGCTTTAAGCCGCGGTTATGCTTACATGTTTGTATGAAGGCAGGGATCATCGGCCTATCTTCGGTAGGCAAAACGACAATCTTCAACGTTCTGACGCATGGGCAGGCTGCGGCGGGTCCCGCGGCAGGACGGAAAGCGGAGCCGAACGTCGGTGTTGTGAAGGTTCCGGACACGCGGCTGGACTTTCTTTCATCGAAATTCAATCCGGAAAAGACGACTTACGCGACGGTGGAGTTCATTGACGTCCAGGGGCTGGAGCGAGGCAAAGGGCAGGATATGGCGCTCTCTCCGCTGCGGACGGTGGATGCGCTGGTACACGTCGTACGGGCATTTCAGGATGAATCGGTGCCGCACTCCGAGGGTTCGGTGGATCCGGAGCGGGATAAACGTCACCTGGACTATGAACTAATGCTGGCGGATATCGCTTCCATCGAAAAGCGGATGGAACGGCTGGAGAAAGATCTCAAGAAAATCAAGAACGCAACACTCGAGAAAGAACTCGACTATCTCCAGCGCGCCAAGGCGTGGCTGGAATCGGAGAAGCCTCTGCGAGAGATGGAAGTCGACGAAGATGAGAAAAAGCTGGTGAAGGGATTCGCGTTTCTCTCGGAGAAGCCGATGATCTACGTGGAAAACATCGGTGAAGATCAGCTTGACCGGTTACGACACACGGACGTTTCAAGCGTGGGCGCAAAGCCCCTGGCTAACCGGGCGAACACGGAACAGACCATCATCTCGGGAAAGCTGGAAGCAGAGATGTCAGAACTCCCGTCCGAAGAGCTGAAAACGTTTCTCTCCGACTATGGTCTTGCGGAATCCGGCACCGAACGGTTGATCCGCACAACGTATCGTTTGCTGGGTCTCATATCCTTCTTCACTGTCGGGGAGGAAGAATGCCGGGCGTGGACCATCACCCGCGGGACGAACGCGCAAAATGCGGCGGCAGTTATTCACACGGATCTTTCGGATCACTTCATTCGTGCCGAAGTCTGTCATTATGACGATTTCGTAAAGCACGGAACGATGCAGGCGCTCAAAGAGAAAGGACTTTTGCGGCTGGAAGGAAAAGAGTATCCGGTCAAAGACGGGGATATCATGACAATTCGGCATTCCGGATGAGCCCTTTCACCCAGTCCCTCATCTTCGCGTTCGCGGCCGCGTCGGCCAACGTTATTGGCGGAGTCATCGTTACCTCGCACAAGTGGGCCAGAAAATCCCTGCAGTACTTCATCGCGCTGGGTTCAGGTTTCATGTTGGGGACGGTGTTTGTGGAAATGATTCCGGAGAGTTTTGCCTTAACACGATCCGCGCCCGCGCTGGTCCTGCTGGGCTACTTTATCGTGCATATGTTCGAACACACGTTCGCGTCGCACTTGCACTTTGGGGAGGAAACGCATCACGAAGAACTGGTGAATCCGGCTGTTCAAATCTCGGCACTGGTTGGAATGCTTGTCCACACGTTTTTCGACGGTGTAGCCATCGGAGCCGGTTTCATTATCTCGCCGGGCGTGGGACTGCTCATCTTCCTTGCGGTTTTCCTCCACAAAATTCCCGATGGCTTTACGATCTCATCCATCGTGGTCAGTTCCGGCCAGTCCAACTCCCGGGCGCTGGCTGCGGCCACGGCACTCGGAGTTTCCACGCTGATTGGTGTTGTTGTGGTTCATGTTGCCGGCGAGGGTGTGAACTACGCGCTCCCTATTTCGACAGGATCGACGCTGTATGTTGCCGCAACGGACCTGATGCCGGAAGTGAACCGAGAAAAGGGAGTGAAAATGGCTGTGGTGGTTTTTGCGGGGATGGGATTGTTTCTGCTCGTGCGGCTGGCTGCGCACTTCTAAAAAGTGGATTTCGAATGTCGGATATCGGATTTCGGATGTAGTAAACAGATGTATGACATCCGAAATCCGATATCTGAGACTGAAACGGTCACGCTTCTTCGTCGTCCTCCTCGTTCTTCAACATGCCGGCCAGAACGGGGCGTTGAGAAGTGCCTTCTTTCTCGGCTTCTTCCTGGCACTGGATGCAGAGCGTGGCCCACGGTACGGCCATGAGGCGCTTTTCATTGATGTCTTCGCCGCAACGAACGCACTCACCGTACTCGCCGCGATCCATTCGCTTCAAAGCTTCTTGAATGGACTTCAGACGTTGGAAATCGCTTTCATGAAGGTTATATAGAAGTTCCTTGTTATGGCTGATGGTGGCGAGATCGCCTTCGTCCTCGGTATTCTCGAGTTTTATCTCTTCTTCGGCCAGCCTGTTCCGATTAATCGAGCGGATCAGCTTCTGATATTCTTCGAGCAATCTCTGCCGGAATTTTTGAGTTTTCTTATCGTCCATTGTGTTAATCCTCTTTCTGTTCTCCGAAACCCTCATGGTTCCGATTGCTGGGCACTCGGAGTATATGCCTGAGCAACGCTCTGTCAATCACCAGTGTTTGACGATCAACCTCGGAAAAATGTTGAACGCCGTCTCTCTAACTCTACGCCGCGCAACGAGTTTAACTATCTCAGCACCACTCCAGATCAGGTAAGCACCGGTAACTTCCTCGCGAAGTTCCGAGAATACAAACTGTAGTAACCAAAGCACGAAGAGTGCCAGCGCCTCATACCACTGAAAGCGCATGTTCGCGAGTAGGATCATCCCCAGCAAGGATTGTGCCAAAGTCAGCAAAATCTCACGTCTTTGATATTCGTCGAACTCGATTGGAGCGATTTCGCCCCGGCTGGCACCGAAGACAACGGGCAGCATTGCCACTAACATCGTCCATTGATTGATGTTAGAGGAAACCATGTTCATCAGGGCCATCGGTGCCGAATGGATCTTTCGAGCCCAATAAAATGCGCTCACCTTCTCCGGAAACTCCGACAGGAAGGGCGCGACCCATTGAACAAATACAAATTGTGAGACTCCCAAGGAGGCAGCTAGACCCAGCATGCTGTCCAGGAAGGGGTGCGCCACAAAGTAAAGGATGGCCCCTCCAGCCAGGAACAAGCCCGCGATCGTCGCCGAGCGCTTTGGCGGCGAGAGAGCTAGAATGGCTCGCGGGATCCGTTCCACGTCTTCCACGCTCTCGGCGCTCTGCGGTGGAATTTTGTTGAGTACGAATAGATACGCCGCGTAGAAAATGGTGAGGACGATCGAATCGAAAATGGTTAAAGTGGCTTTCCACCAGATGAACACGAAATATAGAATCGGCGGAAGGAGCGCCATCACTTCGACAGCGTGCTCTTCATCCAGGTTGATGTGTCCGAGCGCGCGACCCAGGCGCTTACGCGTAAAGTATGCAGCTGTCGCGAAAATCATGGGCCATCCCAGCCCTATGAGCAGTCGAAGCGATCCGGTAAAATTTGCCGTGACGAGATGAATTTTTTCGGGATCTTTTCCCGCCTCCCAGGCGATGACGCCCTCGACGGCAAATTCGGGAAGTGTTTGCAACCAAGCAAGAATCGCTAGTGCTAAGCCTTGGGAAATAAGAAATTGGGCAGCCTCGGCAGCCCACGCGATCAACATGGCGGACGCGATGACCGAAGGAAACGTCCAAAGGGCCGAAATTGCAGACGAGCCCGGTGTGATCGTGTCGACTGCTTGCGCTAAATAGATGAGAGCTCTCTTCAACACGAATTGATTTTCCTCCTGACTAAAAAGCGGAGGATTATAGCACTGAGGAACACGGGTTGAAACAACGTACTCCGCGTACGAGCGCAATCATTCAAGATACTCTCGCGGTCATCCTCGCCGGCGGCCAGGGTGAGCGACTCTATCCGCTCACGAAACACCGTGCGAAACCCGCCGTACCGTTCGGGGGAATCTACCGCATCATCGACTTTGCTCTCTCGAACTGTATCAACTCGCAACTCAAGAGAATCTGCGTCCTCACTCAATACAAATCCGACTCTCTCGACCGTCATATCCGCCTCGGTTGGAACATCTTCTCCTACGATCGCGGTGAATTCATTTTCACAATCCCGCCCCAATTCCGCGCCTCTGAAAAGTGGTATCAGGGAACGGCGGATGCGGTCTATCAGAACATCTATACGATCGAGCGTGAGAATCCGGACTACGTCCTGATTCTTTGCGGCGATCACATCTACAAAATGGATTACAGTGAGCTGCTGGACTTTCATGTTGCTGCCGGAGCGGACGCCACTGTTGCCACCATCGAATTCCCGCGCGAGGCGGCCAGCCACCTGGGCGTTCTCGAAATCGATCGCAATCAGCGCATCGTTGGCTTTGAGGAGAAACCGAAGGATCCGAAGCCGATGCCCTCGAATCCCGAGCTAGTCCTGGCCAACATGGGAATCTACGTCTTTAATACTCCGGTCTTGATCCGCGCGTTGCTTGAAGACGCCGAAGCGGACACCAGTCACGACTTTGGACGCAACATCATTCCGGGCCTCATCGGCGACAAGCGCGTTTACGCCTTCAATTTCAAGGATATGAACCAAAAGGAGGCCAAGTACTGGCGGGATGTCGGAACGCTGGACGCCTTCTTCGACGCGAACATGGACCTCATCTCGATTGATCCCCAGTTCAATCTTTACGACAAGGAGTGGCCGATCCGGACGTACATGCGGCCGTATCCACCGGCGAAGACGATCTGGTCTCTCGAACACGAGGGCCGCGTGGGTGTCGCGATCAATTCGATCATATCGGCTGGATCGATCGTCAGTGGCGGACGGGTAAAGAACTCGGTGCTCTCGCCGGAGGTGCGCATTAACAGCTATTCGCAGGTGGAGGAATCCATTCTGATGAACGGTGTCGATGTGGGCCGGCATGCCAAGCTGCGCCGCGTGATCGTCGACAAGTATGTCCACATTCCACCGGCCATTGAGATCGGATACAACCTTGATGAGGACCGGCGCCGTTTCACTGTAACCGAATCCGGCGTGGTCGTCATTCCACGAAACGCTTGCTTCTGGGATTAGAATGTGGACCCGGAGGACTGATTAATGGACGAATCGACGAGTATCACGGTTTCCCCAAACGGACCGCTTCGAGTTTCCGGGAACTTTGTAATCAAGGACGGACAAGGAAAAGATTTCGGCCTGGGCGGGCGAACAACCATTTCCTTGTGCCGCTGCGGCCATTCTGAAAACAAACCTTTCTGCGACGGCAGCCATGGACGGACAGGATTTCAGTCCGTCGTTGAGGCGCGGGATCTCCCGCCTCCAGTGCCCAAACCGTAAACCACAAAGACACAAAGGACACAACTGTAGCGGCGGGTCTATGACCGCCGGCGGTCATAGACCGCCGCTACAGTTGCGCCATGCACTTCTTCTCCTTGATGTGATACTCGAACTCTTCCCTGTATTTGTTGACCATGGCCTCGACAGGCATGGCACAGGCATCGCTCAGCACGCAGATCGTCACGCCTTTCATGTTCGAGCACATGTCGAGGATCATCTTCAGGTCTTCCATCTTGCCGTGACCGTGTTCGATGCGATGGAGTACCTGCTCCATCCACCAGGTCCCCTCCCGGCATTGCGTGCATTGGCCGCAGGTTTCTTCCGCGTAGAATCGGGCAGTGCGGAGAGCCAACCGGACCATACAAGCCGTCTCGTCGATCACCATCATCCCGCACGATCCAAGCAATGTGCCTTTTCCTGCGAGCGAATCGAAGTCCATCCGCACGTCACATTCTTCGGGACGCAGGATAGGAACTGACGAGCCTCCTGGTATCACACCCTTCAACTTATTCCCATTTCGCATTCCGCCGCAGATATCGATCAGCTCCATCAAAGGCACACCCAGTTCGCGCTCCACGACGGCCGGTTTGTTGACATGCCCGCTCACGCAGTACAGCTTGGGACCGGTGTTCTTCTCGTTGGAGCCGATGCCCTTGAACCAGTCCACGCCTCGATTGAAGATGTGCGGCAGGTTTGCGAGCGTCTCGACATTATTCACCACAGTCGGACAACCATACAGTCCGTGCACGGCTGGAAACGGCGGCTTCTGCCGCGGATGTCCGCGCTTTCCTTCCAGTGACTCGATCAGCCCGGTCTCTTCACCACAGATATAAGCGCCGGCGCCGGAGTGGAGAACGATCTCTAGAGCGTAATTGGACCCGAAAATGTTTCGGCCCAGGAAGCCCTTCGCCCGCGCCTCGTCGATAGCCTTCTCGACTACGCGATACCCGAGCGAAAATTCACCGCGTATGTAGATGAAAGCAAGATGACAATCCACGGCGAAAGCGGCGATGATCATACCTTCGAGAAGCTGGTGCGGATCGCGTTCGAGGATCACGCGGTCCTTGCACGTTCCCGGCTCGCTTTCGTCCGCATTGCAACACAGGTATATCGGTTTGCCGGTGTCCCTGGGAACGAAGCTCCACTTCATTCCCGTCGGAAAGCCTGCGCCGCCGCGGCCGCGGAGTCCGGTAGCCTTGGTCGTGTCGATCACCTGCGCCGGCGTCATTTCCTTCACGACTTTCCCGGCAGCCTTATATCCACCCAACTCGATATAACGATCTATCTGCTTCACGCGCGGATCGTTGATGTTCTTAAAGAGGACAAGTTCGTAGGGCATAAGGGAACAATTGTAACCGAAACTCCGCAACGAGGGATCCGACCCCTCGTTTCCTAGTTTTCGTGGTTCACGGATGGGGAGACGCCGGCCTCGGCGGAGGAAATCTGATCGAGAAGAATGCGGAAAGACGGTAGAAAGTCGTGGCGGCGGCGTTCGAGTTCGTTGATGCGCTTCTTGCGGTCCGGCCGGTTGGCGAGATCCTTGGCCCCGAGCGTCTTGTAACCGCGGTTCGACTGCGTGACGACCTGGAACTCGCCGCGGGAAAGATCGAGATAGATCCAGTCGCCCGTCCGGATGGCGGCGAGGCCACCGCCATCGAAGGCCTCAGGGACCACATGAGCGATCGAGATACCTTCATGTTGATAACAAACACGCCCATCCGTCACGAGCACGCATATCGAACCAAGCGGATGGGATGAGGGATTCAGCGCCAGTTGCAGCTCCGGCATGCCTGAGGCGCGTGGTCCGGCCCCCGCTACCACAATCATGATGCGGAGCAGGCTCTGACCGAGCAGGTAATCCCACAGTTTTCCTTTATTCCACTGCGACAAATCCGGACCGCCGTTGACGCTCTTCGCCCGCCAGTTCAACGCCCAGGTGTAGTACAGGTCTTCCCGCGAAATCTTGCGTTTCAGGTGTTCGAGCACGCCGTCGGCTGTGGCAAGATCCGACTGCAGCTCCTTCTGTCCGAGATAGTAGGAGGCCAGATAAACCTTTCGATCCAACTTCTCCAGGTTACCGTTCCGGTTGCGCGATCCCAGCCGCGCGATCCCGGAGGCGCATGCATTTCCGTGCATACCGACGAAGCCGCAGGTTTGGGAGAACGGCGTCATCGTGGAATAGAGGAAATTGCCGTTGGCTGAACGCGCATCCATAATGCGCTGCATCCAGGAACCATCGAGCGTCGGCGCGCGATCCTCGATCAGGCGCTTTTCGGCAAGCGTGCGCATGATGGTGTCGATGCCCGAGTTTCCGCCGTTCTCGGTTTCTACAGCCATCGAATAAACGGTATTGCCGGCGGCGTCGTCGAGGGCAAGGATCTGCGGAACTTTTTGCGTTTTCTTCGTCACGTCCGCAATCGAGAGCTTCTTTCCGATCGCATCAGCCAGATAAGTCAAATGGAGAAGCCACGCCGGATGACCACCTGTCGCGCTCCACACTGACGCTGCGTTGGTCAGGTTGTATCGCGTCAGGCTGGCCACACTGATCCGCCGCTCTCTTTTCAATATGGCTTGAACAAGACGCTTCACCACTTCCGAGAGCTGCTCCTCGGTGGGAGACTTGACGGAAATATCGAGATGGCGTGGAACGAGTCCGAATGACGCCAGCATCATGCGGTGCACCATCGACGCTTCGGAGGCCGCGCAGTTGGCGCCCGGCACCGATGTGCATCTCGCCATCATCCGTTCGAGGTCGTCTTTTTCGCCCTCCTGCACAATCCGTCGATGAAAGCATCGGTCGAGCAGCGCCTTCACCTGGGCATAGACCTGTGGTTTCAATGGCCGATGGAAGAGCTCGTCCAATTCCACGCGCTCGGATTCCGGCAATCGATGACGCAGGGGCTCGAATTTGCGTTTCTCCTCCTCAGTGATGAATGCTTCGCGTCCGATCATTGACGGAATGAGCATCGCGAAAATCGGTCTGGCTTTGCGCCGCTGGTGTGCAAGATCGGCCTCGATGAGCGCTCGCAGACTTCCCACCATCATTTTGTCGCAAACTCCGAGTACGATAGCCCCGTCGTAGCCATGCGCTTCGATAAGGGTCGCGAGACTCGCCGTGCAGAAGTTTCGGGAAAGCAGGGCGTAATTCATTCCGTCGGTACCCTGCGATAGATCCTCACAAGGAACGGACTGGGAAACCTCGAACGGCAGCGCCCCGTTTGCCCAGATTTGCCGAACGCTCCGGCGAATCGTTTCTCTCGATCCCAGATTCGGCGGATGATCTTC
>WNFP01002984.1_pt1 | contig 28996 bp, 23 predicted proteins | sample 5400201 | NCBI WGS metagenome assembly WNFP01 (sample SAMN13153355, study PRJNA577476) | soil metagenome | isolation source: 115 cm saprolite under Madrone tree | place: USA:California | collected 2016-06-14 | reverse complement strand
CCGGATTTCGCTATGGCTTACGACCAGTTGGGCGGCGCGTATCAATCCATCGGTGAAACTACGATGGGCGCAGAAAATACGCGGAGAGCTTTCGAGCTGCGCGGACGGGTGAGTGAGCTCGAGAAGCTGGCCATCGAAGGAGATTATTACAGGGGTGTAACCGGCAACCTGCTGAATGCAAAGCGGAGTTATGCCCTTGGAGAGCAAATTTATCCGCGCGAGCCTTTCTTTCGAGGTGGCCTTGGTCTCATCTATATGGCTCTCGGACAACATGAATCAGCTCTCAAGGAGCACCAGGAGGTCCTTCGTCTTTCTCCGTATGACAGTGTGGCATTCCGATTTGTGGCGTATACCTATTTGCTGTTGGACCGAGTCGAAGACGCCGCGGCTACAGCCCGAGAGGCACGGGCAAAAGGGCTGGATTCTGCTCTGGGTCCCACGGTTTATTTGATCGCCTTCTATCAGAACGACGCTCCCGAAATGGCGCGGCAAGTGGTCGCTGCCGCGGGTAAAACCGGAGAAGAGGACTTGCTCTTGGCATTAAACGCCGATACGGCTGCTTACTTCGGACATCTTAGAAGAGCTCGTGAGCTGTCACGGCAGGCTTCAAATTCTGCGAGACGAGCAGGGGAGAACGAAGCTTCAGCAACTTACGAGAACGTAGCCGCGTTACGCGAAGGCTTGTTTGGCAATGCGGACAAAGCACGAGAACAGATCAAGGTCGCAAGGCCGCTTCCGAGTGAGGGCGACCCATATTATGGACTTGCGCTTGCCCTGGCGTATGCGGGAAACGCAAACGGGGTCCAGCGATTAGTCGAAGATTTCAACGAAAGATCCCCCGAAGACATGACAGTGCAGTACCTCCCCATTCTTCGCGCAAAGCTTGCGCTTATGCATTCAAATCCCCAGCAGGCGCTTAATGATCTCGAGCTCGCCGCTCCGTATGAACTCGGTTTGCCGGCAATTGGCTTTTACAACTGGCCCAATCTGTATCCGGTATATGTACGAGGAGAAGCCTATCTTGCCGCGCGTAAGGGCAGCGAAGCGGCGGCAGAGTTTCAGAAAATCCTCAATCATCGCGGCATCGTTTTGAATGAACCCATCGGGGCGCTGGCCCATCTCCAACTGGGTCGTGCTTACGCGATGCAGGGTGACACGGCCAAGAGCCGCGCCGCGTATCAAGATTTCCTCACGCTATGGAAAGACGCCGACTCGGACATTCCCATCCTCGTCGCTGCCAAGGCGGAGTACGCGAAGCTGAAATAACCGCCTAAATTGGGTGGCAAGAGTAGGCAGAGTTGGTTAAGTCCGGTAAGCACTGAGCATCAATTAGATTGTCGATTCGGGCCAAACTGCACGCCAAAATCCAAAATCTGGTGCTGATATGCTAAGCGTCTACTATGCAGAACGTGAAAGTCACATCCAAGGGTAAGAAAGGGCCGGTACCCGCTCGGCTGTTCATGCTCTTTGCACGAAAATCGCCGACGGCCGTTATTTTTCGACGTGGCCCTTCCAAGTGGGTGCAACTCATCAAGTGGGACACGAAGTCGGACACTTTCGAGCCAGGCCAGTGGTTTAATGGCCGAATTTACGAGAAACGATCTGACCTTTCGCCTGACGGCTCACTGCTCATCTATTTTGCGCAGAAGATTTCAGCGCGCAGCATGAAAGACCGGGAGTACACCTACGCATGGACAGCGATCAGCAGGCCTCCCTACCTGACAGCGCTGGCGCTTTGGCCTAAAGGAGATTGCTGGCACGGTGGTGGCTCGTTCAAGAACGGCAGAGTTGTTCTCTTGAACCACAAACCGGACGTCGCAACGCCACACAAAGCGCACAAACCACATCGGTTGTTGGTGACTCCGAATCCAAAAGCGCACGGTGAAGATGATCCAATCTTTTCGCAACGCCTGGAGCGGGATGGGTGGCAATTGAAAGATGCGTGGCAAATCGAGAATCGTGGATATCCAAAACTCTTTCACACCATTCAGCCGGAGGTGCGTGAAAAGACTAATCCGAACCGCACGCATGTAATCCAACTAACGCGGTCCATTGAGTGTCTCGACTATTCGGAAGATTTTGCTCTTCGAAGTGTGAAGCAATTTCTCGTCGCGAACATTGCCAGAGCCAGCTGGGTAGATTGGGATCAGCAAGGGCGATTGGTTTTCGCAAGGGATGGAAAAATATTTGCAGCGGCCATCAAGGGTGACATCAATAATATTGTCGAAAAGCAGCTCGTCGATCTGAATCCCTCGAAACCTAAGCCTCTGCCGCCGCCGGAATGGGCAACGAAATGGTGACGCACTCTCTTAGCTCCCGATAAGCCCAAACCGCGTCTTTGACGCCTCACTGGTGCCAGAAACTTGTCTAGAGTCGGAACACGGGACAAGTCCCGTCCTAGGACCTCTCCGGTAACGGAGTTGAGCCACTGTGTGACAGTTATCGCTCCTTTTGTCTTCTGAACCTGTATAATTTCCGCACACGATGACAGTTCCCATTGGTACAAAGCTTGGACCCTATGAAATCGTCGCGTCCATCGGTTCCGGCGGGATGGGTGAAGTCTATAAGGCAAGGGACACGCGGCTCGAACGCATGGTGGCGATCAAAGTGCTGCCCGAGTCGATGGCGAAAGACAGCGCCCGGTTAACGAGGTTCCAGCAGGAAGCGCGGGCGCTCAGCGCACTGAACCATCCAAACCTTTTGGCAATTTTTGATGTTGGCGCGGAGAACGGAACGAACTTTATCGTTTCGGAGTATCTGGAAGGGCAGACTCTACGCGAACTGTTAGAGGCCGGGCCGATGCCTTGCCGCAAGGCGGTGGAAGTGGCGCGGCAAGTAGTAATCGGAATGGCGGCGGCGCACGAGAAGGGGATCGTGCACCGCGATTTGAAGCCCGACAATATTTTCCTCACGCGAGACGATCACGCAAAAATTCTGGATTTTGGGCTGGCGAAGCATGCGCTGGGCGGCGATGGTGCGTCCGGCGGAATGTTGACAGGATTGATGATGACCGGGCCGACGATGGGCGGGCCGGCGTTGACGGCCCCGGGATCGGTGATGGGCACGGTTGGGTACATGTCGCCGGAGCAGGTGCGCGGGCAGACGGTGGATTACCGTTCGGATATTTTCAGTTTTGGCGCGATTTTGTACGAGATGGTGACAGGGAAGCGCGCGTTTACTGGTGATTCGGCGATCGAGACGATGAACGCGATTCTGAAGAGCGATGTGCAGGAGATTGACCCGTCGAAGATTACGGCGTCGCCAGGGATTGCGCCGATCGTGCGGCATTGCATCGAGAAAAATCCGACGGATCGGTTCCAGTCGGCGAGGGATTTGGGATTTGCATTGGGGGTGCTGTCGGGAACGGAAACGCGGCCGGCGATGAGCGGGAGTGGCACAGTTGCGGCGATAGGTGCGAAGAGTGCGGACAAATGGGACTGGGCGTGGAAAGCAGCGGCGGGAGTGTTGGGGGTGGCGTTCCTGGTGATGGCGTGGTCGGTGTTTCACAAGCCGGCGAGCGAAGGGCAACAGGTGTTTGCGATTGCAACGCCGGGAGAAGTGAATCACCTGGCGCTTTCGGCGGATGGGAAGTGGCTGGCGTATACGACGCCGGATGAAGAGTCAGGGAAAAGCGTGCTGGTAATTCAGAAGGTGGGAACATCGAAGCGAGCGGTACTGAAGGGAACGCAAGGAGCGAGCTATCCATTCTGGTCGCCGGATAACAAGAACCTGGGGTTTTTTGCCGACGGCAAATTGAAAAAAATTGGAGTGGACGGGGGAGGGGCGGAAACTCTGGCGCTGGCGCCCAATGCACGCGGGGGAAGTTGGGGCAGCAAGGGGGTGATGCTGTATACGCCGCAAATCGGCAGCGGGATCTGGAGGATCAATCCCGACGGAACGCATGACGAGCAGGTGACAGAAAAATACTTTCTCCCGGAGGAGAGTTCGCATCGCTGGCCGGTATTTTTGCCGGATGGAGAACACTTTTTGTTCTGGGGAGGATCGTTTGCGAATGCGGACGACGATCCGATCAGTTGGATTTACGAAGCGACGCTGGATGGTAAGGGGCGAAAAAAGCTGGTGCAGGCGCACTCGAATCCCGGATACGCGAATGGGCAACTGCTGTATTTGGATCAGCGCGGATCGCTGGTCGCGACGAAGCTGGATATCGGCGCAGCACGGGTGGGGGAGGAAAAGCGAGTGATCGCGGATGTGGTTGGCTTCCAGGCGTCGACGTATTGGGGTGCGTTCACGGCCGCGGAGAATGGCACGGTGGTGTACAACTCCAGTGCAGGTTCGACGCTGTCGGTGTTGACTTGGTTTGACCGCGCGGGGAAGGAGTTGGGGCGAGTGGGGGAAGTTGGTGTGCTGGCGAATCCATCTCTTTCGCCGGACGACCAATTTGTGGCGGTGGATCGCACGGATTTAAAGGCGAGGAACGTGGATGTGTGGATCCACGATCTAAGGCGAAGTACGGCGTCGCGGTTTACTTTTGATCCGGCGGAAGATGTGTCGGCGGCGTGGTCGCGCGACGGCCAGACGATCGCTTACCGTTCCGCAGCGGGAAGTGTCACGGTGGACTTGAAAAAGTTTCAGGGGGTGGAAAAGGAAAAAGTGGTGCTGGAGCAGAAGGCGAAAATCGGGCGGGTGGAATTTATTCCGAACTCGTGGAGCGCGGACAATGCGCAGATCCTTTGCACAGCGCAATTCGGCAGAGGTGAAATTGGGCTGGCGACGGTGGCGTCGAACGGGAGTGGAGACAAGGAATTTCTGACGGGGAAAGCGAGTTATGCTAACGGCCAGATTTCACCGGACGGGAAATCGGTGGCGTACCAGTCGAATGAATCGGGGGACTGGGAGATTTATGTGACGACGTTTCCGGGGGCATCGGGGAAGTGGCAGGTTTCGCGCGGAGGCGGAACAGAACCGAAGTGGCGTGGCGATGGGAAAGAGATGTTTTACCTTGGGCCGCGCGGGGAATTGACGGCGGTGGAGGTGAATAGTGGAGGGTCGTTCAGCGCAGGCGTGCCGATGAAATTGTTTCCGTTTCATGGAAGGGCGCAGATCTCGTCGACGGATTTGTCTACGTATGACGTGACGAAAGATGGGAAGAAATTTATTGTGAACCGGTATGTGAAGCCGGAGAATGTGGCACCGTTGACGGTGGTATTGAATGCGGGGGCAGAAGGAGAGAAGTGAGCGAGAACAGGCGCGGCCAAGTCGCGTAACCGTACATGTAAAGTATTGCTTTTATAGGACTGCTTGCGAAGTAGCTTACCTCAACCTTCCAGTGTAAACGTCATCCCAAATCGCGCCCCCCTGCTGTCTGCCGGCCGGAGTCTAGCGGTGCAGCGCAATCCCGCGTCCCAATACGAAAATGAAAACGAGCGACAGGGCTGCAGCAACGATAATCCACGCATAGTTTCTCTCAATGACATCTGACCGTCGCTCGGGAACGGTTCCTTTCGGAATGTAGTACCTCAACCACAGAAGCCCGGAGTGCGCGCCCGCCGCTCCTGGCAGAGCGGATTGCCACACCAGCTGGATTCCAATCGGATTCAAAAGTCCACCCGCGCTTAAAAGGAGTACCGACGAGAAGTAAGGAATGAACGTGAGTTTCCGCAGCCGACGGGGGGCGTTCCTGGGAACTCCGACGTACCGAACCAACCCGGTGCCCACGACCAGTACGGCGCCGTAGTACGACGCCATTCCGGCAACAACGAGGAGTGCCCGCCACAACCAGTGCGCGTGCAAGCCAGCAATTACGGCGGCCCAGTCGCCGAAATTGGTGACACCGGAAAAGAAGAAATACCCGGTGCCAGCAAAGAGGTTAAGCGCAAAACTTGTGAGCAGAAAAAAGCGTAACCGAACCGATCCGCCCGTCGCGCTGCGCAGTGCAATCCAAAAAACCATGGCAGCCGCCAGGTTCGCCAGCGTTCCCCCCGCGGCAACAAGTCGCGAGTCGAAGTCGCTGGACCACGCGACGGTAGACAACACACCCGATTTTGTGTCGGTGAGCAGAGCTGTTGCAGCATGGCCCAACCCTTCGTGCAGGACATTGGCGAGGCTCGCAGCCAGAAGGCTGACGGCACAGACCGTTAGTACATCGTCGTTGGCCTGCACCGACGCTGGGCTAACGGTTGCTACCATGTCTCCTTCTGTCGGTGCTCACGCAGCCTGCTTGCCCAAGATGATATCTCTTGAGGTTCGAGGAAAAGACTAGCAGGAAAATGCCCCCAAAATTCTCAATATTGAAAACGACGAAGGCTTGAAAATCACATCTACGATAGTGCGTTAGAATCAGACACGCGGCTAACGCTGCGCTACGTCTCTCCTTGTCTTGCGCTAGCATGGACGCACTGTGATCCAATAATTATCCTTAGAGAATCCGCAGGCAACTATGACTTCAAGGATATTTCCATGACTTTCAGCCTCAAGGCCATTTTTCAACGGGACGAGCGATACGAGGGTGTCCGCAGGATCAACATTTACCTCTTGTGGCTGCTCTATATATTGATGTTCTTCGGGCTGGGCAACAGTGCTGTGGCTTATTCTTGTGGCATATCCTCTATGGGCAAACCCGCTGTAGGAAAGTCGACGGGGGTATTCCAGTGAACGCCTCTTTGTTGGCTCACTTAGGTTCGGCACACAACGTCCAGCGTCTCTTCCGAAGGGCTTTCTTCCTCTCCTGTTCCTGTGTTGTCCTGATCCTTACAAATGTGTTGCCGGCTCAGGACAGTAAGTCCCGCGATGCGCGCTCATTCGGTCAGAATAACAATGGGAAACTCTCAGACACGCATTCAACGTGGCGCGCCTATGGCGGTGCCGCGGATGGCGCGCAGTACTCTTCGCTACACCAGATTGACCGCAGCAACGTCGACAAGCTGAAGAAGGTCTGGAGCTATCAGACTGGAGACGACCTGCCGTACGCCTTCAATCCGCTGGTCGTCGACGACGTCATGTACGTGATGGCACGGACCAATAGCATCGTCGCCCTCGACGCCACTACAGGAAAGGAAATCTGGACTCATCCCACCGGAGCGAAGACGGCGCTGATAACCAACCGAGGCATTGACTACTGGGAGAGCGCGGATCGCTCTGAACGGCGCCTGCTCTTTGCCGCCGACAACCATCTGCAGGCAATTGATCCACGGACCGGACAAACCATCGTTGACTTCGGCAAGAGTGGCAGCACGGACCTCCGCGAGGGGCTTGGTCGCGATCCGAAGACGCTAACGCTGGTGCAGTCAACTAATCCCGGTCGCATCTTCGAAGACCTATTGATCCTAGGCTCCGCGACGAATGAGGAGTACGACTCCGGCCCTGGCGACATCCGAGCGTACAGCGTGCGCACAGGCAAGCTGGTCTGGAGCTTTCATACGATTCCGCACCCGGGCGAACAAGGCTATGAAACCTGGCCAAAGGGCGCATGGAAAACGGCTGGTGGCGCAAATGCGTGGAACGGTATGGCTGTTGATTCCCATCGCGGCGTAGTCTACGTGCCCACCGCAAGCCCCAAGTACAACTTCTATGGTGCCAACCGCAAAGGGTCGAACCTATACGGCAACTGCCTGCTGGCTATCAATGCACGCACAGGCAAATTGCTTTGGTACTACCAAATGATCCATCACGACATCTGGGACTACGACAATGCTGGCACGCCTATGCTGACCACGGTTCAGCATGACGGCGCGCTGATTGACGTCGTCGCCCAGGTCAGCAAAGTCGGTTTTGTGTGGGTTTTCAATCGCGACACAGGCAAGCCGCTCTGGCCTATTGAAGAACGCGCAGTTCCGAAATCCGATATGCCAGGAGAGGAGACCTGGCCAACCCAGCCCTTTCCGTCGAAGCCGGCACCCTTCGCGCGGCAGAGGTTCACGGTGGATGATCTGAGCCCGTATCTTGAGCCGGAAGAGCAAGACCGCCTGCGGACGCAGATTCTGAAGGCGCATAACCGCGGTCTTTTCGAACCGCCGAGCACGGAGGACACCGTCGAGATGCCCGGGAACAACGGCGGCGCGAATTTCGGCGGTTCTGCCGTGGATCCCAAGCACGGTTATCTGTACGTCGTCTCGAAGGATCTGCCGGCAATACTAAAACTTTCCCTGGCAGATCCTCCTTCGAAAACTGACTCGCCGCAGTTGCGTCCGCGCTCACTCTACCAGGCGAACTGCGGGCGGTGCCATCTTGAGAATCTACAGGGAGTGCCTCCGGCTATCCCATCGTTGGTCGGACTGCGCAGACGGCTAAGCGACAATCAGATCAGAACGATTGTGGCGGGTGGTAAGGGCTTGATGCCGCCATTCGCTAAGTTGACGAGTGAGGAAATCGATCTAATCCTAAGTTATTTAGCGGACCCTATGGGCGCGTCCGCAGATGCTTCCGCAAATCGGATTCCAGCCAATGCTGGAAGCGCCGATCTCACGGCGGCGCATTACAAAAGCGGCTTTGGATTTATGTTCGCAAACAGTGGCCTCTCTGTGATTGCGCCACCCTGGACTACTCTAACCGCGTATGACCTCAATTCCGGTGAAATTCGCTGGAAGATCCCCTTGGGTGAGGTCCCCGAGCTTGCGGCGCGGGGCATCAACGATACTGGTTCCCACTTCCCAAAGGTGAACCCGGTCGTCACCGCTGGCGGCCTCATTTTCACTGGCACGCGTGACCGCAAAGTGAGAGCACTGGATTCCGCGACCGGTACGGTGCTGTGGGAAGCCAAAGTCGACGCCGCGCTAGAGGGCATGCCAGCAGTTTACGAGCAGGCAGGCCGGCAATATGTGGTCTTCTGCGCAGCCGCGCGGGCCTCCACGGCACAAGCAACACCGGGCCATCCCGCGTCTGCAGACAGGATCCCGGGCGCATACGTCGCATTCGCTCTTCAGTGAGACTGTTTTCCCGGGTTTGCCCGCAACATATACCCGAACTGGATTACCTCCCGTGGTCCAGAGCGCGGGCCTCGAAGCCAATTTGCCTTATCGAGCTGCATTGAGCAGCACAGCACGGTCGAAAGGTGGTCACCAATCTCCCGTATGTGTCCATACCTAGTTGGTCCCATGACGGGAAGTGGCTGTACTCTCAGTCAAGAAATGACCACAGTGCTGAGGACAGAATCTTTCGTTGCCCGGCGAGTGGCGGAAATGCCGTCGCACATTCCGCCCCTTCTAGCGGCTTCCCCTGGGAGTCCTTCGACGGTGAGACGCTTCATTTCGCTAATCTGGGTGACAAGATAACAGTGCACATGGTTTCCCTGCGCCCGGCCGGGACAGAATCCACGCTGAGAGGCATGCCTGCAGTACTTGATCCGAGTCAGTGGACAGTCGTTCCAGGAGGCATCTATTTCGTGCCCGTTGATGCGCCAAAATCCATCCGGTATTTCGATTTCGCCACCAAACAAGTCCGCCAAATCTTTGCAGTGGGCAAAGATTTCCAAGACAGTTTGTCAGTGTCGCCCGATGGGCGCTGGATCCTCTATACACAAGCGGTCGAGGCTAACTCGGACATCATGCTCGTCGAGAATTTCCGGTAGCATTCCGGTTACGGCGTTTTACCAGGACCTGATTCCATCGTGGTTACAAATGCCCAACCGAATTATGGTACGTTCCGCCGTCCTCAGAAACTAGCAACAGCCGCAGTTTCGGTCGGACACGTTTCGAATATTGGCAGCAGCCGAGCGATTTCCAACGCTTGCCTCAAGTTCGGGCCGAGATTACAAAGCTTGAGGCCTCCGCCTTTGGCTTTTGTCTTTCGATGCATTTCGATGAGTGCGCCGAGGCCAGCGCTGTCAACATAGTTGACGTGCTCCAGATTGATGACAATCCGTGTGACGCCGGACGCAAGGAGATTGTCGATCATTGCACGCAACCCGCTGCTCTCTTGTCCAAGCGCAAGACGACCTTTGAGCGCCAGAAGGTAGATTCCATTCATCTCACGCTGTGTTATTTCCAAAGGCATCGTTTGCCTCTCCTAGGAGCATTACGCGGATTCGCGAATGCATCCATAATAGCCTCCGGACTCCCGCTCACGGATATAAAACTTTTCGACCACTCCATAGAAACTCCCTGGCCCTAGAAGCTTGAGGGATTGGCGTCGAGTAAGAACCCTGTTCATCCGGAGCCGCAAGCAGAATATCAAGGTCCAGGGCCCAGTGCACAGCAGGGGATGAAAGTTGAGTGTCTGGTCAGGATTTCTGGTGGAGGTCCAACGTCAAGATGTAGGGCGGTGGGGACTGCTGCAGGCGTGCCTCCCGGACCGGATGAGTGTTCTTGCCGAGCATGCTGAGTGCATCCACATCGCAGGACGACAGTTCATCCGTCAAGCAGGCGAATGATGCCAAGTCCAAAGCGATCTCAAGAGCATCCCACATGCCGGTAATCCACCAGAGTAGTGGCCCGCGTCAGAAGTCGCTCTTTACTCAGCCCTGTGGTCCTACAGCACTTCAATCGGCTACCGCCCGATACGCCGCTACCGGCCTGAACGTGCGGTTTGGGACATCTTCGGCGTATCGAAGTCGGCCCACGCCACTGTCCTCCTCGAATCGCTCCGCACTAGCCGCCATCGCCACCCCGGCGTAGCTACGCCGGGCCCCGCGCCTCCCAGATTAGTTCAACTAGAGACTCTTCGGCACGCTATAGTGCGATGCAATGAGCTGCCATTTTCCACCGATCTTCATCCACACGTCGGTTAGCCGATCGTGATAGTCGTAGGATTTTCCGCCAAACTCGCCGCGTTCGTGATAGCCCGCTGTCACCACCGCTATGTTTTCGTGCATGTGAATCTTGACGTCCGTCAAGTCGGCGATATCCACGCGCAACGGTCCGGCGTCATAGCTGATGAAGCCGACCTTGCCGTACGTGCTGCCGTCTTCCAAAGTGATGACGTAGTCCTCAGCCAGCAGCGCCGCAACGGCGGCGATTTGCCGCTGCTTATACGCATCCACCCACTTCAATTCCAGGGTACGAATGCTCGCCACGTCCGATTTTTCTTGCGCCAGGTTACGAACCGCGAAGCATCCAAGCAGACAGAGAACTAGGGTCGAGAGTATTCGAGCGCGCATATGTTCCTAGCGGAATCCGCCTTTGACCTCGAGAATTTCAGGAAGTATACGCCGATTCCCTTGCTAGGAATATGTGAAAAGATTTCACGTCCCGGAGTATCCACAACATGTGAGCTAGCTCGCGCCGCTCTCATTACCGCTGTCCCGCCGCACTCGCGCCACGTCCCGATCTCGAAGTGAGGCCACGTAGTCGAAATTGAGGTTTTGAACTCTTCGATTCGGAATCCGCGATCTGTCGCCGGGTCCTTCAGAGCCATCTGGTTAATGCGCAAACCGTCCTTCATGTGGATTTTCACTTTTCAAGTGCCGCCCCCCTTCTCAGAACCCTTCTCCTGCTAAAGATGCAAAACCGCTGTTACGAAAGCGGAAGCTGTGCCCAAATAATTTGTGCCATCAGGGGTTCACTCCAGTCACCCGGGAACATCTTTACCAAATTCTGGATCTGGCTATCTAGGTTCGAATCCCAGTCTCCCAGCCAACCTCCTGCTTCACGTCTCACTCGCAAACTGGGATGCTCGTCTCCGGGGGCTCCGGCATTTCTGCAAAGAAGAGAGTAACAATTCCCATCGCCGCCACAGCCGAATTCACTTCGAACGCTAGTTTGTAGCTGTGGTACAAGTCAAAGAGTTTCCCGCCCAGATAACCCGCCGGCGAGCAGAAAAGAGCCGCAAGCACCAGCATCATTCCGTTCACCTTTGGAAATGCCGCCGGCCCGTAGTAATGTCCCGTGACGGTATTCAGGCAAACGAACGTCCATCCGAACCCCGTTCCATAGAGAATGGCGGCGCTGTAGGCAATCCACAGCGCTTCCGGCGAAACTCGCATCGCTAGGAAGGATCCCAAAAAATAGCAGCAAAAACCGAGCATGAACGCGTAGCGCCCCTCCATTCCGTCCATCAGCCAGCCACCAATCAAGCGGCCGAACACGGCCCCCAGCGTGAACAGACCCATGGCGAATGCAGCGTCCGCTGGGTGCACGCCCACTCCTTTCAGGTGCAACAGCCAGTGGGCGGTAAAGAAAAAAAACGGAAATTGGCAAGCGATGGCACCGGCGAGAATCATCCAGTACGCTCGAGTGCGGTAAGCCTGTTGAGGTTCCCACGGAAATTTTGTCACCCGCGCAGTCGCCGTCGTCGCCTTCGCCGAGAGCGTCGCGCCCGGCCCGCCGTCCACCATTTGGCCCAGGTCTTCCGGACGCTCTCTCACAAACAGAAACGCGACAATCGCTGACAAAACAGAAATTCCGGCCACCATGACCCACGCTTGCCGCCAATTTCCTCCATTCGCCGTCAGAATTCGGTTGATCAGCGGGGCGACGAGGAAGCCCGCAAATCCCGACGCTGATAGTGTCACCGCCATGGTTCTTCCACGATACCGGCTGAACCACCGCGTGATGGCCGTGGCTGCCGGAACAATGGTCCCGAAACTGATTCCCGTCGCCGTGAGCACTCCGAATCCCATCCAATAGTGCCAAGGCCGGGAAGCGATCAATGAGAGCCACAGGGCGCCAACAAGAATCAGCGCCGAACCGATGACGAATGTTTTGCGAATGCCCAAGCGAACAATGGACGCCCCAACAAAGATGGAGGGGATCCCCACAAAGAGGTTTAACAACGTAAATCCCAGCCCGAACTCGCTGCGGCTCATGGGAATTTCTTTCAGCATGTAGGTATTGATCACCGCGCCGCCGTAGAGCGGAAATCCCATGTTGAGGAAATCCACAAGCCAAAGAATGAAAACCAGCTTCCAGCCATAAAAGCCTCGTTCCAAGGTCATATCCAGTGTTGTCCGTGGCGCGCTGTGCGCGCGCAGCTCCAGCCTTAGTGCAAACCACAAAGAGCTTGGAGGATATCAGGTTCTTGAGGAATCAGAAGAAACCGTCAATTGGTCCGGAAGAGAAAATCCCGCGTTTAGACTGTTGCACCGCAGAATGAAACTGTGAGCATCGCCGTGCCAGGAGCCGGAAGCATCATGTGCCTCAATCGAGTGGATTGCCTGGACTCCGTCATCACCGCGCGTACGCCTGCCGGCGGACGTTTCCACTCGCACTGCACTGTCGCAGGCAAAGCAATATTGTCCTGCCTGCCCGATGAAGAAATCCGCGCCATCATCAAGCACGGCATGCCCGATTCACTTCTGCGACGCTCGGCAAATATGCGGACCTGATGAACGATCTCCATCTGACGCACCGGCGAGGTTTCGCAACAGATAGCTAGTCTAGTCTAGGAGTTGGAAAGAGGACTCAGCAAAAGATCGCTTTGATGAAGGATTTCGCCGCTCGGCCTTCCAAAAGCGTTGTGAGGGCGCGTCGGAGTTGCCGCGCCACGCGTGGTACGATCTGGGATGCGACTTCATAGGGGGTTCACGGAATGGCAACACAGTATCGAGCCGACCACGTGGGAAGCTTTCTCCGTCCCCCAGAACTCTTAGAGGCGCGAAAAAATGCCGGGAAGGATCCACACCGCCTGCGCGGGCTCGAAGACCTTCATATCCAGCATGTCTTGGCCAAACAGAAAGAACTTGGCTTTGAATTTGTCACCGATGGCGAACTGCGCCGCAGGAATTTCATGAGCGATTTCACCGATGCCGTGGAAGGCTTCGACATGGGCGACGCAGTGGCAAGAAACTGGAAAGCAGGAGCTTCGGAAGCTGCGCCGGTCAGCAGTGTGACGGGCATTGTTGCCAAGAAACTGCGCCTGACGAAGCCGCTCACCGGGCACGAATTGCCCTTCCTGAAGGCCAACAGCACCGTGGCTATCAAGATCACGCTTCCGAGCGCCACGCAATTCCCGGCCATCTCCTACAAGTCCGGCGTCACCGACAAGGTCTACAGGGATCATTCCGCCCTGTTGTGGGACATCGTGGAGATCATGAAGAGCGACCTCACCAAACTTTCTTCCGATGGCGTGAGCTACATTCAGATTGACGCGCCGCGCTACAGCTACTACATGGACCCCAAGTGGCGCGAATGGATTCGCAAGGAATTGAGGACGGACCCGGACGCTGCGTTCGATGAAGCGATCAGAGCCGATAACGCTTGCTTTAAGGCCGCGCGCCGCCCGGGGGTCACGCTGGCGATTCATCTTTGCCGCGGCAACAATCGCAGCCATTGGTATGCCGAAGGAGGCTATGACGGAATCGCCGAGAAAATGTTTGGAGCACTGGATGTGGATCGCTTCTTGCTAGAGTACGACGACGAACGCTCCGGAACGTTCGCACCCCTACGGTTCATCCCCAAAGGCAAGACGGTGGTGCTGGGGCTTGTCAGTTCGAAACTTCCGCAGATGGAAGACCCCGACGTGCTCGTAAAGCGAATCGAAGAAGCCGCGCGGTATATTCCCATGGAAAATCTGGCGCTGAGTCCACAGTGCGGGTTCGCTTCGACGGCCGAAGGCAACCTGATCACCGAGGACAGCCAGTGGGCCAAGCTGAAACTCGTAGTGGACACCGCGGGTCGCGTGTGGGGCGGAGCATCAAGCGCGGGCGCTTGACATTCCGCAGTCAAGGGCGAAAAATCCGCATTCAGGGATAGGCGTGAGTGTGCGCTCAGCGTTCGAATCGGTTGGCGCAAATTGTGCGCGCTGGCCCGATTCTCTTTCCGTAAAGTGAATCACGCGAGGGAAACATGTTCTCCACTCCGTATATAGCCGGGAAAACGATTGATGTGCCGCCATCCGCTCTCTCGGAGGTCCTCAACCCAGCGAACCAGCGTCCGTTCGCGCGTATCTTCATGGCCAAGGCGGAGCACATGCGCGCGGCGATTGACGCGGCAGATGCAGCGAAAGCGTCGTGGGCGGCGACGCCGCCGGCCGAGCGCGAACGAATTCTCCATCGAGCGGCGGACGAGTTGGAGAAGGCCACGTCCGAGGTTGTTGAACTGCTGATCGCCGAAGGCGGCGCGACATTTGGCAAAGCGCATTTCGAAGTTCCGTTTGCCGCGAACATGGTGCGCTCGATTGCAGGAGAGGCGCGGCGCATCCACGGAGACGTAATGGCTTCCGACGTCCCCGGCCTGATCTCGCTGGCCATTCGTCGCCCGCTCGGCGTAGTGGCAGGAATTTCACCGTTCAATTTTCCCATCGTTCTCTCTCTGAAGAAGGTAGCGTTCGCGTTGGCAGCGGGAAATACATTCGTGCTCAAGCCGTCCGAAGAAACATCGCTGATCGGCTTGAAGCTCGCGGAAGTGTTTGAGCGGGCGGGAGTGCCGGCGGGAGTGTTGAACGTCGTGCCCGGCGACGGCCCAACCATGGCGCAAGTGCTGTACGACGATCCGCGCGTGAAGTTGATCTCCTTTACGGGCTCGACCAAGGTTGGAAGAATCATCGCCACGGAGTGCGCCAAGCGCGGCAAGCGAGTCGTGTTGGAGATGGGCGGCAAGAGCCCGCTGGTCGTTTTGCGCGACGCCGATCTCGACTACGCGGTGGACACCGCCTGTTTTGGCCTGTTCATCCACCAGGGACAGATTTGCATGGCGGGCTCGCGGATCATCGTCGAAGCGCCGGTCTACGAGGAATTTCTGAATCGATTTGCAGCCAAGGCGCAGACGCTGCAGGTCGGCGACCCGCGTGATCCGCACACGGTGATTGGACCGCTGATCCGTTCGTCGCAGTGTCCGATGATTGATAAGAAAGTCAAAGATGCAGTTACCGCGGGCGCGCGGCTGCTCTGCGGCGGAAAATACGAAGGGAATTTTTATCATCCGACAGTCGTAGCCGACGTGACACCGGAAATGGCGGCGTTCCGCGACGAACTGTTCGGGCCAGTGGCAGCGGTGAGCAAAGCGAACGACGCAGATCACGCGCTCGCTTTGGCCAACAGTTCCACCTACGGCCTTTCCTCCGCCGTTCTGACCAACAACATGCAGCTGGCGATGAAATTTGCGCTGGAATTGGAGGCCGGCATGGTGCATCTGAATGGGCCAACAGTGCACGACGAAGCCAATGTGCCCTTCGGCGGAGTGAAAGACTCAGGCATGGGCCGCGAAGGCGGCCGCTGGTCCATCGAAGAAATGACCGAAGTGAAGTGGGTAACCATCCAACTCGGCAAGCGCCCATATCCGTTCTGATCCGCGTACCTGGCCACCCGTGCGCTTACCATGTGGGCCGTAAAGCCTCGGCGTTTTAGGCCGGGGACATAAGGCCCTTTTGATTTCAGCGGCCCATTTTTCCCGGACTCTTCAATCGAGGCCTTTCGAGCCGGTTCGTCGTTTCTCCTGAAGTGAGGGCGTCATGTCAGGAACCCTCCGAGGCCCTCTCACAAAAACCAGCGGGAGGCCGTTGGAAGCCTCTCCCTTTAGCCAGGAGGGTGTCAAATCTCGTGGGCAGCCACCTTCAGCAATCGAAGAAAACCGTTTCCTCGCCGCCCTGCAGAATGACGTTCCACTCGAGCGTGCCAGAACTCGCTATCTTGCGGGCCATCAACGTCCCGCGCCGCGCAGGCTCGATGAGGTTCAGGACATAATCGTCGGCGTTGGCCGCTTCCCCCGGAAAGTAAATCCGCGTCACCAGCCGCAGCAGCAATCCCCGCGCGAATACCGATACGGCAATGTGAGGTGCTTGCATCGTTCCATTGGGACCGGGAACCACCCCCGGCTTTACCGTGGTGAACAGGAATCTACCGCTCGCATCGACTCCCATTCGCCCGTAACCTTGGAAACCCAACTCGAGTGCCTTGTTCTGGTTGTCTTCGTGATGCGCGTATTTGCCGTGGCTGTTCGCCTGCCAGATTTCAAGTAGGGCGTCTGGTACTGGCTTCCCGTCGCCATCGAGCACGCCACCCGCAATAGTTACCTTCTCCCCCGAGACTCCCGGTCCCACGAGGTCTACTTTGCTCAACCGCGTGAGACCGATCGTGAAATAAGGACCTACGGTTTGGGATGGAGTTGCCTGCAGTTTCATCTCATCTCTCCATCGGTGTGGCCTCGCGGCCATTGAGAATGATGTCGAATCGGTAGCCCAACGCCTGATCGGGGATGGTGCTCCCCCAATCAAAAACGGAAATCAGCCGGTTGCGAGCCTGTTCGTCCGCAGTGCAATTGAAGATGGGATCAAAGGGAATAAGAGAGTCACCGGGAAAATACATTTGCGTCACGAGGCGCGTGGCGAAAGCCGGCCCAAAGAGTGAGAAATGAATGTGTGCCGGGCGCCAGGCATTGTGATGATTGCGCCAGGGATACGCACCCGGCCGGATCGTGACGAAGCGATAGCGGCCTTCACCGTCCGTAAGCGCGTGACCACACCCGGTAAAATTCGGGTCCAGCGGAGCGTCGTGCTGGTCAACCTTATGTAAGTAGCGTCCCGCGGCATTGGCCTGCCAGATTTCGATGAGCGTATGCGGAACCGGCCGCCCGTTCTGCTCCAAAACTCGCCCACCGACGATGATTCTTTCGCCTACAGGTTCTCCAGCGTGCTGTCGCGTAAGGTCGCAGGCTTTCGCATCGATCGCCTCTTTTCCAAACGAAGGCCCGGTCACCTCCGTAAGCGTGTGCGGCATGTACACCAACGGTTTCGAAGGGGCACGTTTGACGGAGGACACGTACGGAGGATGAAGATGCTTTGGCTGTGTACCAGGGGCCGGCCGCTGGTATCCCGCGATGTTGGTCATCCGATGACTCTCCTTTTGTTAGATTCCGCAAAAACACCGCGTCCACAACCTGCCACATTCGAACGCCCACCTGCAAATAGGCGGGGTCGCGCTCCGCTCGATTCGATTACTACTGCGCTCAATGCGAACCCGCTCCCGACTAATCTAGGCATTCGAATTCCTCTCGGTCAAGCCGATTATCGAAATCCCGTGCGTCTATCGGCCAAAACCAGTGTATTCTCTTTCGTTCGAAGTTGAGGGGGCGCCTATGCCGGCGGCCGGTTCAAATGCTGGTTGCAGAAAACGCTCACGCACCGCGGCTGCGTCTGCAGCACCGGTCGTACCCCTGGCCGCGCCAGTTCCTCAATACGACAAGCTGGACGGCGACCCCAACTTTATGACCTCGCTCGCCCGGGGCCTCGAGGTGATTCAGGCGTTCTCTCAAGCGAAGCGACAACTTACGATTTCGCAGATCAGCGACAAAACGGGATTTTCGCGCGCCGCTGTGCGGCGTTGCCTTTACACGCTTTCGAAACTGGGGTTTGCGGGCTCCGAGGATAACCGGCATTTTCATTTGCGGCCGCGTGTTTTGACGCTCGGGCATTCCTACATTTCTTCGATGCCTCTGGCAGTGGCCGCGCAGCCGGTGCTGGAACACGTTAGTCATGTTTTGCGCGAGTCGTGCTCGATTGCGACGCTGGATGGTCCCGAAATCGTGTACATCGCGCGAGCTAACGTGACACGCATCATGGCGATCGATCTTGGTGTCGGGAGCCGGTTGCCTGCATTTTGTACTTCCATGGGACGAATCTTGCTCGCCGATTTGCCGCCGGAAAAACTCGAAGAGTTGCTCGCAGGCATCGAGTTTACGCGCTACACCGAGCGCACCGTGACCAGCGCGGACAAGCTTCGGCAGATCCTGCGGCTGGTGCAACGCAACGGTTACTCCATCATCGATCAGGAATTGGAATACGGGCTGCGCTCCATGGCCGTAGCGATTCGAAATCCAGCCGGGAAAGTGGTTGCCGCGCTCAACGTCGGCGCGCACGCGCAACGCATATCGCTCCAAGATCTGGTGATGCGCTTTCTCCCGCATCTGAAAGCGGCGGCACAGGAGCTTTGCATGTTCTTGAAATAGCTGATGCATATTTCAAAACGAAATCAGGGCAGCACGATCTGGAATTCTAAGCCCCGGAGGATTCGGGGGGCGCATGGACATAGCAAGAAGATACGAGAACACTCTGGTGGCCATCCTCTTCTTTTCTTGGGGCACGGTATTCCTTGATCGGACATCGCAGCACTATCTGGCTCCGTACTTTGCTCCTGAATTTCATTTGAGCCATCAGCAGATCGGCATGCTGGGTTCGGTGGTGGCGGTTACCTGGGCATTTTCGACACTTTTCTTTGGCGCGCTGTCGGATCGCGTCGGACGAAAGCTAATTCTGGTTCCGGTGGTGTTTATCTTCTCCACGCTGTCCTGGATTTCCGGGATAGTGCACAGTTTCCATCAGCTCCTCCTGGTTCGTGCGCTGCTGGGGATTGCGGAAGGACCGGCGTGGTCGATCATGACGGCGATGATCGAGGAATCGTCGCACCCCACCCGTCGCGGTCGGAATATCGGGATCGTGGTAAGCGCCGCGGCGCTGGTCGGTTTGGCGGTCGCGCCGGTGCTGACAACACAAGTGGCCGCGCGAGCGGGCTGGCGATGGGCGTTCTTTGTTTCGGGAGTACCTGGGTTTTTGCTGGGGCTGCTGATCTGGAAATTCGTAAGAGAGCCGGAGAGGGGAAATGCTTCGGGATCTCCTGGCCAACCGGTGAAGATTCGTGATTTTCTTTCCCTGTTGCGTTATCGCAACATGTGGCTGTGCTGCGCGGGTGCAGCGGGGTTCTTGTCGTGGCTGTTTCTCCACAATATTTTCGCGCCGTTGTATATCACCGAAGTGGCGCATCAAGCGCCCACCACTGCCGGTTTCTTGATGGGTGCGAGCGGTCTAGGTAGTTTTTTCTTCGCACTGTTCTTTCCCCGTTTGTCCGACCGCATCGGACGCAAGCCGGTTCTGCTGGTGATGGCCGCCATGAGCACGATGGTGCCGCTCGCGCTGCTGATCTCGCCGCTCTACGCGCACCCCTGGGTTCTGGCGGCGATCGTTTGTTTGACAAATGCCGGCCAGGGAATTGGGGCGCTTATCCTGGTGCTCGTGCCCACCGAAAGCGTTCCGCCCCAATTTGCGGCTACCGCCATCGGGCTGGCCACATTGGCGGCGGAAATCATCGGGGCGACGCTCGCGCCAATCCTTGCTGGGACAGTGGCCCAATCCTACGGGCTTGCCGCTGCGATGTGGATGTCGGCGGGAGGAGCGGTCCTGGTTTTTGTAGTTGCGTTGTGTTTGAAAGAGACTCATTTGGCGAGGGCCGCGCGCCCCGTTTTGCAGCAGGCGACTACGGACTAATCGAGAGAACTGCCATGGGAGCTCACTGGCAAAGGGATAGAACTGGATGAACTAAATACGTGCCGCGCCGTGGCGGGCGCGATGTTTCCTTCCCCAGACCGACATCGATTGAAGTATGGGGCGGAGGCTCTCGCCATGTCGGGTGAGCGAATACTCGACGCGCGGCGGCACCTGGGCATAGACCTTGCGGCGGATGATGTCGTCGCGCTCCAACTCTCTCAGTTGCTGCGTAAGCATCTTCTTGGTGGGTCCCGAGAGGAGCTTCAGGAGCTCGCTGAACCGGCGAATGCTGCCTTGCAGGTAAAACAAAATGGACGGTTTCCACTTTCCACCAATGATGTGGGTGGTGACAGTAACTGGACAATTAAAAGAATCCATTCTGGGGTTGCTCCTGATACTAGGTTACAGAAAGGTGCCTACTGGCAAGGAAGAAACTTTAGCCTAATATCAGCCGGCTGACCGACACAAGCGGAAACTCAAAAGCTGGCCGAAAGAACCTCGAAGGAGTTGGCGTTGATGAAGAAAAGGCCCGTTGTCGTGTATGGTGCCAGCGGCTTCTCCGGCCGCCTTGTTGCGGAATTTCTCCGCGAATACAACGTGCCCTTCATCGCCGCGGGCCGGAACCGCGGAAGAATTCAGGAAGTCCTCAGCCGCGTGCCAGGCATCGAGACGGCCGATCACGAGACCGTGGAAGTCGATGGATCGGTGGACCAGCTAACAAAACTCTTTAGCGGTGCGAAAGTGGTGTGCAATACGGTTGGCCCGCTCATTTACTATGGTCCGCAGGTGATTGAGGCTAGTTTAAAGGCTGGTTGCCACTACATCGACATCAGTGGCGAGCAGGCATGGATCCGGCAGGTGGCGGAGAATTGGGGCCCGAAGTTTGCCGAGAAGGGATTGCTCGCGGCGCCAGCCACGGCGTACATGTCAACGGCGAGCGACATCGCTTCGCGTCTTTGTCTAGAAGCAGGCGGAATCGACACGCTGGAAATCCTCTCGATGTTCAAGGGGATGCCGACGTTCGGATCCACGCAGACAATTTTTGCGGTGATCCCGACGGAAGCTTGTTACTTGGAACAAAACGAATATAAAGTATGGCCACGAGCACAGGCTTACGAAGTTGTCGCGCCCGGCTCGATCCACACGCACCTCGCACTGCCATGGGGCGGTTTTCCGCACCCTGTTTGGTTCAAGGATCATCCCCAGATCGCCAACGTAAGGACCCTGGGGGGACTGCTCGACCGCCAAATCATGGAAACCGTGGCGGCCACGGAAAAACATTTTGAGGAAAATATCCGCCCATTGCCTGAGCAGGAGCAAGAGCGCCAGTTGGCGGAAATGGCGAACTCTGTGCAGGCGGGAACTCCTCCGCGGGAAAACACGCGTGTGCATCGCACGATCGATGTGGTTCTGGGGCGGGGAACCACGAACTCCGTGAAGTGCACGATGTTTGGAACCTGCGCGTACCGGCAGACTGGGCTGGTGCAGGCGTTTGCGGCGCATCATCTTGCGCTGGCCGCGCCTCGCAAGGTTGGATTTGCTTCGCCGTGCGAAGCTTTTGGGCATCGAGAACTGCTCCAGGCCTTGGAGAATTTCGGTCTTTCGAAAGCGAAACTCAGTTCATAGAGAGAGTCCGACAGAATGCGGGCGATCGATTACTTCGACAAGGGGGCGGAAGCGTTTCCCGGCAGAATCGCGATCATCGATCGCACGAAGCAGTATTCCTATGGCCAGGCCCGGGAGGCGAGCCGGCGCATCGCGAAGGCCATGTGGGCCGCAGGGTTGCGCGGCGAGGAACGCGTCGCAATTTTCTCTCCCAACGACGGTCGCGTCTTGCTCTGTATGCTGGGGCTGATGCGTGCCGGTGGAGTGTGGGTCCCCATCAATTACCGGAACGCGCTGGATGCCAACGTGCAATTCCTGAACTATTCGCTCACGTCCTGGCTGCTTTATCACAGCAGTTTTCAGGAGCAGGTGCGCCAGATCAAATCGCTCGTGCCAGCGCTACGCCACTTCGTCTGCATTGATGCGGAAACGGACGGCGATCCCTCATTGGAGTCTTTCATGCAGCAAGGCGAAGGCACAGAGGAGATCGATTGGGGCGACGCACGCGGCAATCTAGAGCGGCTTGCTGGTCTGGTGCCGACGGGCGGCACGACCGGCCCCGCGAAAGGCGTGATGGTGACCAACCTCTCCTGGGGAACGATGATCGAGCTGGCTCATCAAAATCTGCGCTGCGAAGGCAGCGAGCCCATCTGCCTAAGCACCGCGCCTCTTTCGCATGCTGCGGGGGTGGTGGCCTTCGCGATGTTCTCGCTCGGAGCCACCAACGTGGTGTTGCCGGCCTTCGACGCTCTGGAAGTGCTCGAGAGTATCGAGCGTTTTCGCGTCACGCACATTTTCCTTCCACCCACCGCGTATTACGCGCTGCTTGCGCATCCGAAGCTCGGCGACTTCAACTATGCGGATCCCGCGACGGTCGCGGCGGCGGCCGCGGGCGATCATCCGGAGCGCTTGCGAAGTTGCGGCAAACCGACGCTGGCGGTGCGGCTAGCGATCATGGATGACAAGGGCAAACTCCTTCCCCCATTGGAGACCGGCGAGATCGTGGCACGCGGCGCACTGGTAGGCGCGGGCTATTATGATTTTCCGGAAGCGACGGCGGAAATCCAGGCCCACGGATGGCATCACACGGGTGACGTCGGATACCGGGACGACGATGGTTTTTTCTACATCGTCGATCGCAAAAAGGACTTGATCATTACCGGCGGCTTCAACGTTTACTGCGCGGAAGTCGAGGCCTGCGTGATGGAGCTTTCGCAAGTTTGCGAATGCGCGGTGATCGGCGTGCCGGACGAAAAATGGGGCGAAGCGGTGAAAGCAATCGTCGTGCTCCGCGATGGCGAATCCCTGGAGGAAGAAGCGGTCATTGCGCACTGCAAAACGCGCCTGGGCGGTGTGAAGTCGCCGAAATCGGTGGACTTTCGGTGCGAGATTCCGAAGACTCCTGCAGGAAAAACGGATAAAAGAACCCTCCGCAAACCGTTTTGGGCGGGAGCGGATCGCGCGGTGCATTGATTTTGGACCGAGAAGCGGGGACTGGGAAGAATCATCGATCACGATCGAGGAGGGGCGCCATCGTTACGATTTTACGAGTTCCCAAGTCGGGTGGAATTCCGACAACCAAAGTGCGAGTGGTGCGCTGGTTCAAAAAAGAAGGCAGCAAGGTCAAGCAAGGCGAGCGGGTCGTGGAACTGGAGACCGAAAAGGTCAACTACGAGCTCGATTCGCCTGCCGCGGGTATATTGCTCAAGATCGTTGCCGCAGTCGATGCAGAAGTGCCCGTTGGTGACCCGCTCGGCTGCATCGGCCAGCTCGGAGAAACTCTTCCGGAGTTTTGAAGCAAGGAGACTCGAACCATGCGAAAGAAAAAAGCCCTCACGAAGGATCGACTGATCTGGATGTACGCGCAGATGGTGCGCATCCGAGAATTTGAAGAGCGCGTCAAGCGCACTTTCGTCGAACACCCGGGAGTGATTCGCGGACACACGCACCTTGGCGATGGCGCGGAAGCCACCATCGTCGGCGCGCTCGCGACGCGCGCGAAGAACGATCCCGCGATGCCTAGTTACCGCTGCCACGGCTACCCACTGGTGCTCGGCACCTCGCCGCGAAAGATCATGGCGGAGATCTATGGACGAAAAGACGGACTGTGCGGCGGCTTTGGCGGCTCCATGCATCTGGCTGACCCGGAACATCATTTTCCCGGCACATCGGGAATCATCGGACAGGCCATCGCGCACGCCACTGGTGCGGCGCTAACCGCGCAGGTGAAAGATACCGGCCAGGTCGTTCACTGTTTCTTCGGCGACGGTTCTACCAAGCAGGGAGCTTTCTACGAATCTTTGAACCTCGCTGCCGTGTGGAAGCTGCCCATCGTTTACATCCTGGAAAACAATCACTACCAGGCCTACACGCACATCAGTCTCGAAGATGCCAACTACATCGCGGGTGACCCGCTCTCCCAAAAAGCACGGGCGTTCAGCATGCCGGGCGTGACCGTGGATGGCACCGATCCGCTCAAAGTCTACGCGGCAGTGCAGACGGCTGCGGAGCGCGCTCGCAGCGGAAAGGGGCCAAGCCTGATTGAAGCGAAGTTCTATCGCTTGAGCGCGCACGGCAACGCCATCACCGTGCCCCCGGTGCCGACGCAGTTCCCGGAGCACGAAGCGGTGGAAGTGTACGGAAGAAAAGCGGAATACGCGGCTGCCAAGAAGAAAGACCCAATTCCTCGTTTTCGCGCGGTCCTCATGCGAAAGGGCGTGTTGCGTATCGCGGATGCGAGGCGGATTGAATCCGAAGCCCAAGCAGAAATGGAAGACGCTGTGCAATTCGCCCTGGCCAGCCCGCATCCGACACCCGCAGAAGCGGTCAAGTACGTGTACGCATAACCAGGAGGAGCTATGGCGCGTGAAATGATGTACGGCGAAGCGATCGGCGCGGCCATGACCGAAGAAATGCAGCGCGATTCAAGCGTGGTTTTGTACGGCCAGAATCTGGCCATGACTGAGCGCGATCCCATGCTGAGAAAGTTCGGCAAGAAACGCGTCCGTATTGCGCCCATTTCAGAAACTGCGGAGATGGGAGTCGCCGTCGGAGCAGCGATCACCGGACTTCGTCCGATCGTCGAGCTATGGATGAGCGAGTTCATGCTCGTGGCTTTCGACCAGTTGATCAACGAAGCGCCGCGGCTGCGCTACATGTCGGGCGGGCAAGTCAAAGTGCCGCTTGTTTTCAAAGCAGGCTATGGCTTCGCGGCCGGATGGGCAGGACAGCATTCCAATTGCATCTATCACACCATGATGGGAATTCCCGGCTTGAAGATTGCGCTGCCCTCGACCGCTGCGGACGCCAAAGGATTAATGGCCGCGGCGATTCGCGACGACAATCCCGTGGTGTATTTGCACCACTACATGCTGACGCTTGATAAGGGGGCGGTGCCGGAAGGCGAGCATGTGATTCCGTTCGGCGTCGCGGACGTGAAGCGCGAGGGCTCCGACGTCACCATCGTGGCCACCGGATGGATGGTGAAAAAATCCCTGGCGGCGGCGGAAGTGCTGTCGCGGCAGGGAATCAACGCTGAAGTGATCGATCCGCGGACGCTGGCCCCATTGGATATTAAAACGATCATAAATTCAGTTCATAAGACCGGCCGGCTCGTGCTGGTGGACCAGGCGACGCGCCATGCTTCCGCAGCCGCAATCATCGCCGCAGAGATCGCCGAGCACGGAAGCAAGGCGCTAAAGGCACCCATCAAATTGGTGACGGCCTTGGATACTTCGATTCCATTCAGCGAACCGCTGGAAAATTATGTGCTCCCCAACGAAGAGAAAATTGTGTCAGCGGTGAAATCCGTGGTCTTCCGGCAAGCCGCCACAGTCTAGCGGATACCAGCGATGGTTGTGTGCGGCGCAGGACTTCGAATGCAGCTTTGTTTTGTGGAGGGTAAATTCTGGAACGGGTTCGAAGGGGTACGACTGGAGCAAGAGAAACGTTGACCGATATTCGCACAATTGCTCGATTAAAGGCTTGACAAGCTGGCGGCGGTGGCGTTAGACCTGCTCGTCAGTTGGGGTGTAGCTGAAATTTTGTTTCCAGGAATTGTCGATTCGAAGCGTTTCTCTAAGGGGTGAATCATGAGGCGACGTCTATGTTTATTGACCGTCCTGGGGGTGGCAATTTTCGCCGCTCTGGCGAAACCATCTTTCTCGCAAGTCGGCGCCAGCGTGGCGCAGCTGAACGGGTCGGTACGAGACGAGAGCGGAGGCACGGTCGCGAAAGCTACCATCACGGCGCGAGAGACGGAAACGAATCGCACCTACACGGCCGTTTCGAATGAAAACGGATTGTATGTCCTCGCCAGCCTTCCCCCCGGACGATACGAACTAACGACCGAAGCCTCCGGCTTTGCGAAGTCGACCCAGACGGGTATCGTTCTGACCGTCGGACAAGCCGCCACCATTGATGTCACCGTGAAAGTCGCATCGAGCGCGGAAAAAGTGATTGTGACGACCGAGACGCCGCCCGTAGAGCCGACGCGGACGGAGGTCAGCCAGGTGATCAGCACCACGCAGATTGAGTCGCTGCCCATCAGTGGCCGGTTATTCACCGATTTCGTTCTGCTGACTCCTGGCGTCACCACCGGCCGCACCAGTCTCCAGTCGACCTTTACTGAATCTGAAGTCACGCGCATCTCCTTCGGAGGCATGCGCGACTTCAGCAATCTCGTCACCGTGGATGGCGCGGACACCATCAACACCGCTACCGGCTCCCAGCGTGCGACTCCTTCCCAGGAAGCGGTCAGCGAATTTCGCGTGGTCAATAACGGCTTCGGGGCCGAGCAGGGCCGCGCCTTGGGCGGCATCGTCAACATCATCACCAAATCCGGAACCAACGACCTGCACGGTTCGCTTTACGATTATATAGAGAACAGTGCTCTCAACGCGCATAACCTCCTGCAACAGGGGATCTTGCCCGTCTCTGGAAATGGGGTGCCGAATACGCTCCGGCAAAACCAGTTCGGCGGCACTCTTGGCGGTCCAATCAAGAAGGACAAGACCTTCTTCTTTGTGAATTACGAAGGGCAGCGGCGCGGGGAAGCGGCCATCCAATCCCCGAGTTTGCTCAGAAATTTCAATTTGATTAACCAGGCGAAAGCCCTGCTTGGAATTGCTCCGGAGCAAGAAAGCACCCTAAAGACACAGGATTCCGACAGAGGTTTCTTCAAACTCGACCACCAGATCAACAAGGACAATCGCCTCTCGCTCCGCTACAGCATCGAGGATGCGCGCAACCTTAATGTGCTGGTCGGCGACACCCTGGATGGGGGCGGTCTCGCAGCTTCCTCGAGCGGGCATCATAACTTCTTGCGCGATCAGTCTCTCGTGGGCATTCTGTCTTCGCAAGTAACGCCCAGCCTGGTGAACACCGCGCTGGGGCAGTACGCGCGGCGTCACTCGACTTTCCCTGGCGCGACCGGACAGCCGAACCTGGACCTGGTGAACGAGGTCATGATGGGGCATAACTTCGGTGTCTTTGATGCCACTTATGAGAGCCGCGGGCAATTTGCCGACTCTCTATATTGGGTGAAGGGCTCGCACCTGGTTAAATTTGGCGTCGACTACAACCGCATCAACAATCACATCATCTGGCCGGGCTTCTCTCCCATGCGCATCGTACTCCCCGGGGTCAATTGCCTGGTGGATTTTGCCAACTATGTCGAGCATGTTAGGAATCCGGCGCTCCTCCCCGGGGACCCCAGTTACCTGCCTTCGAATCCCGGTGAGGGACCATGTCCTCTTGCACTCGGTGCCCAGAATGGTCCCCCGCTGAATCTGCCGCCGATCCCTGCCCTTGCGGGTCCCAATCCTGCGGATTTCCTGAATGGCGTACCAGTGGTGTTCTGGCCGTCTCCCCTCGGATCGGGAGACAACTCTGCCGTTGATGGCACGGCGGCCACTGCACCAACCTTTCCCTCGCCGCTGACCTGGAATAACGCCTACCTGCCCAACGAGACTCCCAACTACTTTTCGGACCGGAATCACGGCTATGTCGGACTTTTCGTCGAAGACCAGTGGCGCGTGACTTCCAAATTCACCCTAAACTATGGAGTGCGCTGGGATTATGAGACCGGGCTCGGCGATACCGTTAACAACTACTACAAGGCCTTCCAGCCGAGAGTCGGCCTCGCGTATTCTCCGGACAAACACACGGTTATTCGCGCTGGGTTCGGTCTCTTCAGCGACCGCTACAACATTGGGTTCTTCTTCGTCACGCATCCGCAGCGGCCGACAAAATTCTGCCTGGTCCCGGCAGATCCTTGCACCAGCTTTTACCCCCTGCCAGGCATTCGACAGGGTGGATACAATGCCACCTACGCCCTGAACCAGCTACCATTTGTTCCGCCACCGTCGCCCTTTGGCAAGGAGCCGGCGGATGCGGCCACCGCCTTGCTATTAAACGGGACCTACACGCCTGTGGCCCTCGAGACCAATCCCTTCCCCACTGCCAAATTCCCCAATGGGGAGTTTTCCACCGTGGGTGACGGAACTGTCGAAACCAAGAGCAAGATGCCGTATGCCGAGCAGGGGAGCCTCGAGATTGACCGCGAGCTTGGACACGGTCTGGTGGTCAACGCCGGCTACCTTTTCGTTTCCGCGCACCACCAAGTCCGTGCCGAGAACTTGAACGTTTGCCCCGAAAACACGAGTGGCGGGGCCAGCCCCAGCGCGACAACGGGCTGGTATCAGTGCGGATCGAATGCATTTGGCAACTTCACTCCGCCGCCCGCCGATTGGACCGCCGGCAAGAGCTACTTCCAGAGCGTGCTCATCCCGGTCGGTCTGCTCTACTACACCGACAACAGCGGTAACAGCGTTTACCATGGCTTGACGCTCTCGGCCACCGAGAAGGTGGGGCAGTATTTCCGGCTCAACGCCAACTACACGTTCTCCAAGACGCTGGACGATGGAACCTTTACCACCTTTGTCAGTACGCCCCAAGATCTCTACCACCGATCTTTGGAGCGCGCGAATTCCAACCAGGACGTTCGCCATCGTTTCCTGGCGAACTTCACCGTCGCGGCCTCAAAATCCAAGGATACCAATATCGCCTTGAGGGATTGGGAGGTCAGCGGCATCATTACTCTTCAGGGCGCTCGCCCCTTCACCATTTTCGTCGGACATGACGCCAATAACGATACCAATCCGGTTACCGACCGGGTCGGGCTTGCCGGCCGCAATACCTACTGGGGGGACAAGTTGAAGACCGTTGACCTACGCTTTTCGCGCGCGTTCTCACTCCGCGAGCACCATAAATTGGAGCTAGCGGCGGACGCCTTCAACATCATGAA
>WNFP01002679.1_pt1 | contig 29006 bp, 22 predicted proteins | sample 5400201 | NCBI WGS metagenome assembly WNFP01 (sample SAMN13153355, study PRJNA577476) | soil metagenome | isolation source: 115 cm saprolite under Madrone tree | place: USA:California | collected 2016-06-14 | reverse complement strand
CAACGCCTACATGCCTTTGAAGCGCATCGGCCAGGTCTATCAGCAGTTTCAGTATGCGCAGGGCGCCAGCGCTCAGGTCTTTTCTTATTTGGATCAACAGGAGGAAAGGAGCGAGCAGCCCGGAGCGCCGCCGCTGCCGCCCTTCACGAGTGAAATCGAATTTGACGACGTGAGCTTTTCCTACGGCCGTGACGACGCCGTGATCCTGCAGGACATTTGCCTTCGCGCGCGCCGCGGAGAAGTGATCGCCTTGGTCGGCTCGAGCGGCGCGGGAAAAAGCACGTTGCTCAATCTGCTGCCGCGCTTCTATGAGCCTACCTCCGGCTGCGTTCGCTTCGACGGCGTGGACATCAGTGGTGTGACCATAAAGTCCTTGCGCGAGCAGGTTGCCATGGTCACTCAGGAAAATATATTGTTCCACGATACGGTGTGGAACAATATCAGCTACGGCTTGAAAGATATTTCCGAGCAGCACGTAATCGACGCTGCAAAAGCGGCCCTGGCGCACGATTTCATCATGGAGTTGCCGCAGCGTTACCACACCGTGATCGGCGAGCGCGGCACTCGGCTCAGCGGTGGCCAGCGGCAACGCATCGCCATCGCCCGCGCCATTCTGAAAAATTCGCCAATCCTCATTCTTGATGAAGCCACCTCGGAGCTGGATGCCGAGTCGGAGATAAACGTGCAGCGCGCGCTGGCCAATTTGATGGTTGGGCGCACTACGTTCGTCATTGCGCACCGTCTGGCCACCATTCGTCGCGCGGACATTATTCTCGTCTTAGAGGACGGCCAGATCCGCGAACGCGGAACGCACGCCGAATTGATGGTTCGCGGCGGAACGTACGCTCGCCTGCATGATTTGCAGTTTGCTGACGACGACGTGTTGGCGCCGGCGCAAAACATCCAGCAAAATAGTTCCCGGGCGAGTGAACCCTTATGAGCCAAAAGGCTTCCGCACACGCGGGGCAAACTGCCGTGAATAAGGCGGAATGCGTGTCCATGACCGGCTACGCGCAAGCGCGCGGCGAGCAAAACGGCTGGGCCATTCGCGTCAGCGTGAAAAGCGTCAACCATCGCTTTCTGGATGTGCGCTTCCGTTTGCCCGAAGGTTTTGATGTTTACGAGCTGCGCCTTCGACAGATCGTGCGCGAGCGAATTCACCGCGGCCACATCGATGTCAACGTCAACGTTCAGCCCGGGACCGCCGTGCCCGTCCAGGTGAATCGCGACCTGCTGCAAGCCTACGCGCAATCCGCCGAAGAGCTCCGCCGCCAGTTGGGAAGCGATGCCGGCCTCGACGTGGTGTCTCTCTTGCGCTTGCCTGGCGTGATCGGAGGCCTTGCGCCACCGCTGCCGGAAACCGACGAAGAACTGGATCAGCTTGGCAAGGCGCTGGACGCGTGTTTGCGCGAGGCTTTGCTCAAGCTCGATGACATGCGCCATGCCGAAGGCCGCCACCTCGCGGAAGAATTGCGCACGCGCGTGGCACGCATCGGCCAGCAAGCCGACCAGGTCCGCGATCTCGCCAGGTCACTGACACCCGCTTTTGCGCGCCGCCTGCAAACGCGCCTCAAAGAACTCCTGAACGGAACTGGAATCGAGCCCGCGCGCCTGGCTCAAGAAGCCGCGCTGCTCGCCGAGCGCAGCGACATCAGCGAAGAACTCGATCGCCTGCGCAGCCACCTGCAGCAGTTCGCGAAGCTTCTCGATGGCGCGGGTGAGCTCGGCAAGAAATTGGATTTTCTGCTGCAGGAGATGCACCGCGAAGCCAACACCATGCTTTCAAAAACTCCCGGCGTCGAGACCGAAGCGCTGGCCATCACCGGTTTGTCCCTGGAAATTCGCGCAGAGATTGAAAAGCTGCGCGAACAGGTGCAGAACATCGAATGACTGCGGCGAACGAGATTGCACCGCTGCTGCTGATCGTGTCCGGTCCGTCCGGCTCAGGGAAGTCGACGCTGGTACAGAAAATTTTGGAGCTGCCGGGGACGATGCCTTCGGTCTCGTGTACCACAAGGCCGCGTCGCGCGACCGAGGCCAGTGGGAAGTGTTATGATTTTGTGACTGACGCGGAATTCGAGGCTATGGTCCGGCGTGGCGAGTTCCTGGAGTATGCGCGCGTCTTCGGCAAGCATTCCTACGGCACTCCGAAAAAGTGGCTGGAGGAATCGCGAAAGAAGGGGCTCGACCTTGTGCTGGAGATCGATGTGCAAGGCGCCGCACAAGTGAAGCAGAAGCTTCCGCAGTCCGTGGCGATTTTCATTTTGCCGCCTTCGCGAGAGGAATTGGAGCACCGGCTGCGCAGCCGCGGTCAGGATTCAGGCGAGGAAATCAAGCGCCGGCTTGCAAGGGCCCGCGACGAGATTGCGGAATTCGGCAAATATTACGATTATTGCGTGGTGAATGACGACGTCGAGCGCGCTGGCCGCGAGGTGCAGGCGATTGTGATCGCGCTGCGCTGTTCCAGCGTTCGGCGACGAGGCCTGGTGGAAAGACTTCTGGCATCGTTTGGAGGGAAAGACTAGATGATGACTGTGCTGACGAAAGCTCCGGAGAGCCAGTTTGCGTACGTTGTTCTTGCCGCGCGCCGCGCGCGCCAGCTCATGGCGGGAGCGCCGCCGCTGCTCGAGAATCCCAGAACTCTGAAGGCCACGCGCATCGCGTGTGAAGAACTCGAGAACGGCTTGATAGAATATGATTTCGTTGAACCCCCATCGATCGACGAAGACAAAGACGGCAACAAGCGCCGCAAATAGCATTGTGCCGTTGTAGGGGCGCGCTTTAGCGCGTCCCAGTCTGAGCCAGGTTGTTCCGGCGAGGTTTTTTTAGCAGGCGAAGCAGAGACCGCAAATGCGAATCACCCTCGGCGTCACCGGCGGAGTGGCGGCTTACAAAGCCGCGGAACTCGTGCGCCGCTTGCAACAAGACGGCTTCACAGTCCAGGTTGTGATGACCCGCAGCGCCCGCGAATTCATCACCCCGCTGACCTTCGCCGCGTTGACCGGCCAAAAGGTCATCACCGATCTTTTCGCCGAATCCGGCGGCGAGGCCAACCTAGAAAGCGCCATCGAGCACATCGCCGTCGCGCAGCGCACCGACTTGCTCCTGGTCGCGCCCGCTACCGCTGACATCCTCGCGAAATTCGCCCGCGGCATCGCCGATGATTTTCTAACTACGCTTTACCTCGCAAGCACCGCGCCCGTCGTCGTAGCACCGGCAATGAACGTAAATATGTGGAATCACGCCGCCACGCAAGAGAATGTCGAAATGCTGCGCGCGCGTGGCGTCAAGATTGTCGATCCCGACGAAGGCTATCTCGCCTGCGGCATGACCGGTGCCGGCCGGCTCGCTGGGCAGGAAGCGATCGTCGCCGCCGTGCACGAAGCGCTGCACGCCGTGCGCGACCTGGCCGGAGAAAAAGTGCTGGTTACCGCGGGCCCCACCCATGAAAATGTGGATCCCGTGCGCTATCTGACGAATCGTTCCTCCGGCAAGATGGGCTACGCCGTTGCCGAAGCCGCCGCGCGGCGCGGGGCTCAAGTAATTCTGGTGAGTGGACCTACTTCGCTCGAAGCGCCCGCCGGTGTCGAACGCATCGGCGTGCAAAGCGCGGAAGAAATGCATCACGTTGTTCTCGAGAAAGTTGCCGGTTGCTCCATCGCGATTTTCGCGGCCGCCGTTGCGGACTATCGCCCTGCCGAACCTGCCGGGCAGAAAATCAAGCGCAACAATGAACCCACGACAATCGCGCTTGAGCCGACTCCCGATATCCTCGCATCGGTGGCGCGAAACAAGGGCCAGCGGTTCATCGTTGGCTTTGCCGCCGAAACGGACCACGTCGCGGAAAACGCGCGCAAGAAACTCGCCGCCAAGAGCGTGGACCTGATGGTCGCCAACGATGTCACCGCGGAAGGCGCTGGCTTCGACCACGACACCAACGTCGTCACGCTGCTTGCCCGCGATGGCCGCGACCTCGCCCTGCCGCGCATGAGCAAGAGCGAAGTCGCTCAGCGCATCCTCGACGAAGTCGTGCGCTTGCGCTCTGCCTCTCGAACCGCGCAACGCTCCGCTGTCTGATCCTATGCCTGAGCGCATCCCTGCAGCCCTTCAAGAAAAACTCATCGACCGATTGACGTTTTACCAGGACATCGGAATTCAGTTGTTCTATCGCGACCGCTATCCGCGGCAACTTGCGAGTGTCACCGAGGAAATCCCCTTGCCGAGACCCGTTCAAAAGCCTCTTCCTGTGATGAAGTCAGTCCTTCAGGCGCGCCCCGTGCCGCCAAAGCCTGACGTTTTTCCCGTTACCTCAGGCCCTTCGCTATTCGAGGCCATGAACAGAATCCCGGACGACACGCTGCTGAAGATTCAGACCGATCTCGGCGATTGCACGCGCTGCAAACTGCATCGCGGCCGCACCAAACTGGTCTTCGGCGACGGAAATCCCAAAGCCGACCTCGTCTTCGTGGGCGAAGGCCCCGGCCGAGATGAAGACGCGCAAGGATTGCCGTTCGTGGGGCGCGCCGGAAAATTATTGACGCAAATGATCGAAGCCATGGGCCTGCAGCGCAATGACGTCTACATTTGCAACGTTGTGAAATGCCGTCCGCCGGAAAATCGCACGCCGGAAAAAGACGAAGTAGAAACCTGCTCGCCATTTTTGCTGCGCCAGCTCGATGCCATCTCTCCAAAAGTGATAGTGTGTCTCGGAAGTGTCGCTGCGCAGACTCTGCTGGAGACCAATCGCGGCATCTCTCATTTCCGCGGTGAATGGCTCGATTTTCGCGGAAGAAAACTCATGGCCACGTATCACCCCGCGTACTTGCTGCGTAACCCCAACGCGAAAGGCGAAGTCTGGAAAGATTTGCAGAAAGTTATGGTCGCCCTCGGTCTGCAAGGCAAAAAAGGCTCGCAGGCAGGGAAGTCCTCCTAATCCATCATGGGAATTTTGCTGGGCGTTCTGACCGCGCTGACTTGGGGCGGGTCGGATTTTCTCGCGCGTTTCGCCACCCATCGCATGGGCACGCTGCGCGCCATGCTGTACATGCAGTTGATCGGATTTATTTTGCTGACAATTGCGCTGCCCTGGTTCGGCGGTTGGGGTCATCTCGCCGACGGCTCAGGCTGGCAGCCGTGGGCTTGGGGCATGCTTGCGGGCAGCGTCAACGCCGTCTCCACCTTGAGCCTCTACCGCTCGTTTGAAATCGGCAAAATGGCCGTGGTCGCGCCGCTTTCCGCAAGTTATCCGGTGCTGAGCGTCTCGCTGTCGCTGCTCTCCGGCGAACGGCTCAACGCCGCGCGCGCAACGGGAATCGTCTGCACGATGATCGGCGTCCTGCTCGTCGCCGGCGGGGAAAGACCGCCGAACCAGAATGACGCGGAAGCAGTGCGCCGCAGCGGCAAGGGAATTGGCTGGGCGCTGTGTTCCGCGGTTGGATTCGGAGTGCTTTTCTGGCTGCTCGGCATTCGCGTCATTCCGCGCGTCGGTGCTCCGCAAACGGTTTGGATGATTCGCCTGACCTGCGCCGCGATTGCTGCCGCCATCATTCTTTTTGCCAGGCAGCCGATTGGCCTGCCGCGCAACACGCGCTGGATTTCGCTGGGCATGGGCGCGGGAGACACCAGCGCGTTTGTACTGAGCAATCGCGCCATGCAAATCGAGCAAGTCGCGGTGATCAGCGTACTCGGCTCGCTCTATGGAGCCGTTACGGTCGCGCTCGCCGCGGTCGTGTTGCGCGAACACGTCTCGCGCTGGCAATGGGCCGGCGTCGCCTCGATCTTTGCAGGCATCTATTTGATGAGCCGCTAAATGCGCCGCTCGTGAGCTGCTGAATGTACGTTCTCGTCGCCTGATACACTACACGCCGGGATGAGCCCTCCGTTCTGCAATGTCGCGCTGCCCGTACCGTTGCGCACCACTTTCACCTACTCCGTCCCCGAAGCGCTGCGCGATTCGGTGCGGCCGGGCAGCCGCGTACTGGTGCCGTTTCGCAACAAGTCGCTCGTCGGCGTGGTCGTGGAATGTGTGCAGCACGCGCCGCCAACGACAAAGATTCGCGAGATCAGCAAGATCCTGGATTTTCTTCCGGCGGTTACTCCGAAACTGGTTGCGCTGGCTCACTGGATCGCAGGCTATTACCTCGCCCCAGTTGGCGAAGTGTTTCGTGCCATGCTGCCTCCAGTCACGGAGCTGCGAACAGAACGTCAAATCGTGCTGACGGCCAGCGGACGCGAAGCCGCAGACACAGAAGCTGCGGCCATGCGCATCCTGAATCCACAACAACACGCTTTCCTTTTGCACATCTGCGACAAGGGCGGGGCGATGCCGTTCGCGTCGGCGGCCAAGCTCGGCTTGGATGACGCGACGGTGCAGCGGTTGCAACGCGCGGGCTTGATCGAAATTCGCAAATCGATGCTCGGGCGAAAAGCCAAGACGCAGCGCGTGATTGCTTGGAAAGGTGTTGCAGGCATGATCCAGGGAGCCGCACAGATGCCTGCGTTTGACGCCAAGGCTGAACGTGTGAAAGCGGCGCTGGAGGCGCGCGGGCCATTGCCGCTGGCGCAATTGCTCCGTGTCGCGCAGGTTTCGCGCAGTGTGATTGAGCGGATGTTGCGCGACAGTTTGCTGGAGAGCTGGGAGGAGCGCATCGATCCGGCGGAGGATCCATTTGATGCGGGCTACGTGCCGCCGGCTCACGAATTGAACGCGGAGCAGGAAAGCGCGCTGAAATTAATTCGTGCACGTTTTGAGCTGGCAGAATTCGGCGTGTTGCTGCTGCACGGCGTGACCGGAAGCGGAAAAACCGAAGTGTACATGCGCGCCGTGCAAGAGACGCTGGCGCGCGGCAAAACCGCCATCATTCTAGTGCCGGAAATTGCGCTCACCCTGTGGATCGGCCGCCAATGCCGTGCATGGTTTGGCGCGCGATTCGAAGGCGTAGCCGTGCTGCACTCCGCGCTGAGCGACGTGGAGCGCGCGCGTGAATGGTGGCGCGTGCGCAACGGCGAAGCGCGAGTAGTCGTCGGAACACGATCGGCGATCTTTGCGCCGCTGGAAAATCTCGGGCTCATCATCGTCGATGAAGAGCAAGAGAGCAGCTACAAGCAGGAAGAAACGCCTCGCTATCACGGCCGCGACGTCGCCATCGTGCGCGCAAAAATGGAAAGCGCAGCCGCGCTGCTCGGTTCGGCGACGCCGTCTCTCGAAACCTACCATCACGCGCGCAGCGGAAAATACGAATTGCTCACCCTGGCTTCGCGCGTGGAGCAGCGCGCCATGGCCAGCGTCGAGATTGTGGACCTGCGTGAAGACTTTGCGAAAACGCACCAGACCAGCCCCATCAGCGCCGCCCTTCACGCCGGCATTGCGGAATGTCTCGCGCAAAAAACGCAGGCACTGGTGCTCATCAATCGCCGCGGCTATTCGTGGTCCGTGCTGTGTCGGAGCTGCGGCGCTTCGGTGCAATGCGAGAACTGCAGCATTTCCATGACGCACCACAAACAGCGCAACCGCCTGGAATGCCACTACTGCGGGTCATTGAAGCCGATACCGAAACTGTGCCCGAAGTGCCAGTCGAAATATGTTTATTTTTTTGGGGAAGGCTCCGAACACCTGGAAGAACGATTACGCAAGGAGTTTCCCGGCGCGCGCATCGCGCGGCTGGACCGCGACACGGCGCGCACCAAGCGGCAATATCAGGATACCCTCGGTGCATTTGCAAGCGGCGCGCTGGATGTTCTCGTTGGCACGCAAATGCTCGCGAAAGGACACGATTTCCAGCGCGTCACGCTGGTCGGCGTAGTCAGCACGGATTCCTCGCTGAGCCTGCCCGACTTTCGCGCCGCGGAACGCACCTTTCAGTTACTGACGCAAGTTGCCGGCCGCGCCGGCCGCGGCGAGTTGCCAGGGCGCGTGCTGGTTCAAACATTTTATCCGGAGCATTACGCGATTCAGGATGCAGTGAAGCAGGACTACCCGGCATTCTACGAGCGCGAAACCCAGTTCCGGCGCGTGATGGCCTATCCGCCGTTCACCTCGCTGGCGAACGTCATCGTCCGCAACACGGATTTGGAGAAAGCGATTCGCTGGTCGCGCGAGCTCTCCGAATATTTTTCTCCCCATGACGGTAAAGGCCTGCGCATCCTCGGTCCCGCCGCCGCGCCGCTGGCGCGATTGAAGCGCGAGCATCGCTTCCAATTCCTGCTCAAGTCTCCAAGACGTTCGGTGCTGGCTAATGTATTGAGTGGCGCGATGACCTTTTGCGAAATGAAAGAAATCCCGCAAACTGCGGTTCTGGTGGACATGGACCCGCTCAGCCTAATGTAATAGGCCACCTCGACACGAGGTCCAGCTAAAAGGCATAAGGGGAGGGTTCCTCGAAGATTAGGTGTTTGTCGATGTCCAGCATTTGCCTGCGGTATTGGCGGAGGCCGAAGAGCGCAGCGGCGAGGAGAGGAATAAACCAGATGGCTTGCCAGGGGTTGAGTACCGACCAGTGCTCCATCTGAGGAAGGTAGTCGGTGAAGATCAGGAAGCCGAAGAGATAAGCGACGAAGATCAGGCCGGAATGGCTTTGGAAAGCTGGATAGGAACAGGTGAAAGGGATTTTGCGAAAGCGGATGAGGATTGTTTCGACGAGCAGGATAGTGCAGGCGATTAAGATGGCGGCGTGAAGCAGAGCGGCGGTCCATCCCCAAAAAAATAAGACGGAAAAGAAGGCGGCAGGGGCCAGCCAGGGCAGAGAAAAAAGAAGGAGAACGCGTCTGGCGATGGGCCTGGCGTCCTGCTGGCCGGGGTCGAGCCAGTAGCGGAAGATCCAGTTAGCGCGGAGGTCTGCCGGAGTCTCGAAAGCGAAGCGAATTCCGACGATGACGCAGTAGGCCAGGATGAACGGGACGGAAAGGAATTCCGTGGAAGGGAATCGGCCGCTCACGAGAGAGCGGAGATTGGGCGCGGTGGAAAGAGTTTCCGCGGACAGGACGAGTCCCAAGGCCGCAAAACCCAGGAGGATTTGGAGATGGCCATCGCTGCGCAGAAGCGTTCTGGCCACGAAGCGGTAGCAGGCACGCTGAGGAGTGGTGCGTAGGATCGCTTTGTGAAGGGGAGCCAGCGGTGAGACGGAATGTCGGAGTCGCGGCAACGGACCGGAGTCCGCCATTTCCGGAATGCGTAGGAAGGCACGGCGAAAACTGAGTGCGTAAGCGACGAAGGCTATGAGGACAGTGACGCCGACTGATGATAACGCTCCCCTGCTTATTTTTGCGGCGAAGGGATCGGCGCCTTGGAGCCAAATGGTTCGCGCCACGCCCAAAAATGAAACAGGCGGAAGCGAGGCGATCTTGTGCGCAGTCGGCACGGAGACTTGCGTGAGCACATACGGCACGGTGAAGCTGCTGGCGATGAGCGCGAGGAGAACGACGGCGAGTAGAAAGCGGGCGGCATGAGAGACTCGGCGGAAGAGCGCGGCGGGGAGAAGGCCCACCAAGACCCCGGCGAGAGCAAAGACGGCAAAGAAGCTGAAGACGCTAGCGGTGAAGACGGCAGCGGCATGGCCGAGGGTAAAGCGAATCCATACCGCAAAGGAACTTTGCGAGCCGACGACCGCCATTGGAAAGAAAATCAGGGAAGCGACGTTGACGACGACGGTGAAGAGCGCGGCAAGAGCGAGGATGGCGGAAAAGTTGGCGAAGAAAATAGCGCGAAGGGATAGCGGAAGAGGAACGAGATTAGCGTAGTCGCGGCGATCAAGGAAGAGGGCGTCCCAACGCCACAAAGCGGCGGCTCCGGTGACGGTCATCGAGAGCACGAGGAAAAAGTATTCGTCTGGCATGGTAGCGGTATACGGATCGAAGATGGGATTGCCGCGCAAGTAGCGGATCAGCGAGCCGTATTTTTCAAACATCAGAAGAGAGACGAGGATGCCGGGCATGGCCAGCATGACTACGATCACGCCGATGCCAACGTCCAGTTCGCCGGCGCCGGGTTCGCCGCCGCCGTGGAACATGCGGGTGACGCAGAGGCGCAGAAGGCAGCCAAAGGGCGTGCGGGAGAAGGCCTGCCAGCGTTTTTGGATGAATTTTTTCATTTCGTATTTGTGGGCTGACATCACGCAGAGACTACTACGTCGACGATTTCGTTGGCGGTTTTGGTGACGTCTTTTTCTTCGACTAGATGCAGGAAAACTCCCTCCAGGGAAGAAGTGCCGATGCGTTCGCGGACTTCGCTGGTTGCACCGTGGGCGATGACTTGTCCTTTTCTAAGGACGATCAAGTGGGTGCAGACTTTTTCCACGACTTCGAGGATATGCGAGCAGTAGAAGACGGATTTGCCGCGGGCGCTGAAGGCTTGAATGAGATTCTTGATGATCAGGGCGGAAGTGACGTCGAGGCCGGAGAGCGGCTCGTCCAAGATGAGCAGACCGGGATTGTCCATGAGAGCGGCGATGAGAAGAATGCGCTGGCGCATGCCTTTGGAATAAGAGCCGAGCGAGACGTGGCGATGCGGCCAGAGGGAGAAGAGTTCGAGGAGGGAATTGATTCTGGCGCTCTTGCGTGACTCGGGCATGGCGCGCAGCGTTCCGACCATGTCGAGATACTCCAGGCCGGTGAGATAGGGATAGAGATTGGCTTCCTCGGGGACGTAGCCCAAGCGTTTGCGGTAGGCGGCAAGATCTTTGTGGATGTTCTGGCCGTTGTGGGTGACTTCGCCGTCGGTGGGCTCGAGCAGGCCGGTCAGCATCTTTACGGTGGTGCTTTTTCCGGAACCGTTGGGACCGAGGTAGCCGAGAACCTGGCCGGGCTCGAGGGTGAAGGTTACGTTTTGGACGGCGGGAACGGAGCCATAGGATTTGTAGAGTCCGTTGGCTGTGAGCATCAGGCCTTCCTTGCTGCGAGTGGACAAGTTACGGCCGGGGCTTTCTCGACAGTTGTTGGACACCGGAGAGTTGGTGGCGGTTCCCATAGGGGCACACTCCCGTGGTGACGGGAAGTAAGCGCAATCGAATGAGGGCACAGGGGATAGGGGCGCTGCGTAGCGCATGCGACGAAGGAACCGAAGCGCGGGACGTAGGGATACCACCCCCACCCGGGTGTTTTGGGGAAAAGAGGCTGCAAACTATTGAAAACAAAGGAAGGGCGTGGAAAAAAGAGGGCAAAGAGGCTGCAAGAGTATGGAAACAAAAGGGTTGGCGCGAACCACAGGCGGGTTGTTTGAGGTAACACAAGAAAGAGTTCCACAGCTATGAATTTTTATCAATAGTAAACTTGTAAGTGCAATGGCATCAGTCCAGTACAAGGAAATTCCAAAAACGGAAAAAACCTAGAAAGAGCAGAAGAGCTCAACACAAGAGCGACCCACCCTTCGCAGGAGACAGAAGCACAAAGGCGCACCAGCCAGAGATCCGATCAGCGACGCGGCCACCCGACGTCGTAGTCTCTGCTCCAGGCAGGCGGACAGCGAACGAGAGGGCGGTTTTCCGTCTGCTTACCCAAAGTATGCAAAAATTTGTAATATTGGGCTCCATGGAACTCCCTGTCGCCTTTATCCCGTTTATTTCCAATGCTTGCGAAGAGCCACGCGTGGTTGCTGAGATGCTCTGGAGCTAAGTAGCGGTTTTGTCTTCGGACCAAGTCTGTTGGACAAATCCCATTGTTTCGGGGGAACCATGAAGAAATGGTGCTTGGTGAGCGCGGCGGTGGTTATGTGCTGGTTGTGTGGCCAGCAGCCAGCCAATGCGGACACGGTGACGAACATAGCCGAATACGGCCTCGTAATAGATGGTGCCGTCCGCCTTGGGCCTGCTGCAAACCCGGGACAGCAACAGCTCGCAGGACGCAAAATCTTTGTGGGCAATGGTTTGCAGACCCGCTGACAGCGGAGTGCCATGCGACTCAAAGAGCAGAGAAAACGGCTCTCGCGTGCGTTTGCCGCGGGTGGCAGCCTTTTGCGACTCAATCAGGGAGAGGTGATCGTGGCGATCAACACTTGCGAGCCTCAGAGCGACTTTGTGTGTGGAAACGCCGGACGCGCTTGCAGGCGCCTTGAATTCGATGAAGCGGCCCAGATAGGGCTCGAATGTGTCGGCGGTAACGTCCTGCAGGCGCATAGCTGCTGGACTCGCGAAGGCGAAGGGCCGGCACAAGGTGGCAAGCGCGCCGGCGAACAGCGAGCGGCCACCGATTTGTAACAAGCCCCTACGAGTAACTTGTGTGCCCTTTTTTGCCATGGAACCCCCAAGCCCGCCGCAGAGATTTGGTCCAGATGGCCTAAATACTGGGTCAGTTTACAATTGATTAACGGTCACACCACACGCGCGCAAACCGCGTCGCCCACGTGGGAGCAATTTTCCGGCCAGGGGTCTTGTCTCTCTATGGTTCCCTGCGACTCGACTTAATTCTCTGAAGAACAAGGGGTTAGGAGCAGAGAGGTCACACCGCTCAAACGGCTGAGAAAAGGCGAAAGCTGCAAACAATTACACACAATGGGAGTCGCTAGAGCATCTCGGCCAAGATGGGGGCGTCACCGGCAAACGAAGCTGGAAAGCGGAGACTGACGAACCGGCCTCAACGCTCAATTGAAGACGGCCTCATACCGCATGCCAGTAGCGTCGGGGCCAATCGGAACAATGAAAATGTCAGAACAGCCTAACTCGCCGAAATCAAACGTATAGATGCGCTGGGGCAAAAGAGGCTGGGCTGGTCCCAGGAAGGTCAGAGAGAACGGCTCGCGTTGTCCGCCTCGCGGGTCGCCGTTCAGACTCTTGCACTCGATCAACTGGACTTCCAGCCTGCCGGAGTCGTGAATAAGAGAAACCTTCCGGTTCACGAGCTTGGCAAACACTTCGTAGGTTAGATTCCGAAGCACGGGGATCTTATCTCCAGCACCCTTGGCAGCGATTATAGCCTCCCGCGGGCCAAAATTTGCAGCTACATCCACTAGGTTAGGACGAAGGGGTGGCCGACCGCTTGCGCCAGAAGAGGTAGGCTGGTAGGCCGAGGGCGAAGAGGAGGATGGCTACGGCTAGGTTGCGAAATTGAGTGGGGTCGTGGAAGGCGAGATAGATGGCGTTGGCTACTATGGCGGCGGCGGCTAGGACGAAGACTAGCGGCGTCCAGGGGTAGCCTGGGACGCGATAGGGGACTGGTTTGCCTTGGTTGGCGCGGCGGATCGGGAAGATGGCGGCGGCGCCTAGTCCGTAGAAAATCCAGCCGATGAAGATGACCCCGCCGATTAGTTCGGCGAATTTGCCGGCGCTGGCGAGGACGGCGGACCAGATGCCGAGGGCGATTATGGCGTTTGCGGGAGTGCGGAAGCGCGGGTGGACCTCGGCTAGTTTTTTGAAGAAGAGATTGTCGTTGGCCATAGCGTAGAAGACGCGCGGGGCGGTGAGGACGACGCTGTTGGCGGCGCTGAAGGTGGAGATGAGGATGGTGAAGGCGATGGCGCGTCCGGCCCAGGGGCCGAGGACAGCCGTGGCGGCAGTGGCGGCGATGGCTTCACTGTTGGTAGAGGCGGCGGGGCCAAGGGCGCTGAGATAGGCGACGATGGCGATGAGGTAGAGGCCGGTCAGGGTTAGCGAGCCGAGGAGGAAAGCGCGGGGGAAAGCCTTTTGCGGATCGACAACTTCTCCGGCGCTGTAGGTGCCGAACTGCCAGCCTTCGTAGGCCCAGAGGACGGCGATCATCGCCAGGCCGAAATTCGAGAGAAGAGAGAAGCCGGTTTGTGAGGAGCCTAGCGCGGGAGGAATTTCGCGGATGTGATGGCCGAGGGAGAGTAGCACGGCGCTGAGGACGACGATGATCCCGACCTTGATGAGCGTGGTCCAGTTTTGCAGGTCGGAGCTTTTGCGGGTGCCCCAGACATTGACGGCGGTGACGACAGCGATCATGGCGACAGAGACGAGGGTGGCTTCGATGGGCGTGAGCGGGATGATTTCGGCGAGATAACGGGTGAAGGCGCGGGCGAGGGCTGCGACGGAGCCGCTGGCGATTACCAAGAACAGGCACCAGCCATAGAGAAAGGCCGACATACGGCCGAAGCCATCGCGAATGAAGATGTAGAGGCCTCCGGCTTCGGGATTGGCGGCGGCGAGCTCGGCGTAGGTGAGCGCGCCGAGGAGGGAGAGGAAGCCGCCGATGATCCAGACGAGGAAGGAGCAGCCGACCGAGCCGTCGAGCTGGCGGAGGATCAGGCCGGGAGTGAGGAAGACGCCGGAGCCGATGACGGAGCCGATGAAGAGGAGGAAGAGGTCGCGTTCGCGGAGGGTGCGGAGGAGCGCGGGCATTCGAGAGGAATCATAGTGGGAGAGTAGGGAAAGAAGAAGAGAAAAGCTAACGCAGAGACGCTGAGGGCGCGGAGGTGCGCGGAGATGCGCGGACATGAGCAAGGCGGACAGCCAGAAATGGCTGTCCCACTGTGAGGGTGCGCGCTAAAGCCTATTCTAATCGAGGAAGGGAGCGGGCATGAAGCTGAGAAGGAAAATCAGGAGGGAGAAAAAGGCGGCGGCTAGGCGGCGGGGGTCCAGCGGCTCGGGATTGTAGATGGGTAGCGAGCGGAGAAAACGGATGGCGATAAGCATTGCGGCCCAGATATACCACCCGGGCCAGAAGCGGAAGCCGAGAAAAATCAGGAGCAGTGGAAGGAGGATCGAAGAGAAGCGATGGGCGCGCTGGCTGACGGAGCGGAGGATGTGGCCGCCGTCGAGTTGCGCAGCGGGAAGAAGATTGAGTGAAGTGGCGAAGAGGCCGACCCAGGCGGCGCGGCCGACGGGATGAAGAAGGAGGTTTGCGGCCTTCGCGCCGTGGTGAAAAATCGGCGCGAGAAGATGAAGGACTAGCGGCGCGCCGAGAACGATCTTGTTTTCGGCCGGGACGGCGAGGCCAGGGACAAACTTGGCGTGGACAATGCCGTAGACGAGCGCGGGAACGGCGACCAGGAAGCCGACTAGCGGGCCGGAGGCGCCGACGTCGAAGAGCGCGCGCGTGGTGCGAATGGGAGAACGGATGAGGATGAAGGCGCCGAGCGTGCCGATTAGCGTGGGGAAGGGAATGAAGAAAGGATAGCTGGAATGAATGTCGTGATGACGGCAGGCAAAAAAATGGCCGAGTTCGTGGGCCAGCAGAATGGCCAGGAGCGTTAGGGCGAAAGGGAGCCCGGCGGCCAGGGCGAGCGGTTGGCGATAGACCAGCGTGAAGGCGCGAACGAATTCGTCCCAGGAGACGGCTTCGTTGTTGGCGTAGGCGGCGGCGAAATGCGTGCCGGCGACGAGGCAGGTGCAGAGGGTTAGGAGAAATAGCAGGCAGGCGAGAAACAGAGACTTGGCGGAGGGTCGGCGGGGGACGCGCACTGCGTAGGCCCACCATGCGGCATCTGCGCGCCAGTCTGGCGGCGCGGCGGCGGTGGTCGTGGTGCCCGATGGAAACGAGTCTGACACTGTGAGTCAGCGGGAAGCGGCGGCGTGGCGGCGGGTGACGTAGTCGGTCACGTGCGTGACGAAGAGATCTTCGACCTGGCGGGTGATGGGCCCGGGGGCGGCAGCGATTTTGTGGCCGGCAATTTCGCCCACGCCGATAATGTTGCGATTGGTGGAGGAGATGAAGACTTCGTCGGCGGAGTAGAGATCTTCGGGGCGGAGGGCTTGCTCGACGACGTTGATGCCGGCTTCGGGAGCGATTTCGGAGAGGATGGCGCGAGTGACGCCTTCGAGGCAGCCGGAGTTTAGCGGTGGCGTATAAATCTTTTTGTTCTTGACGGCGAAAATGTTAGCGGCGGTGCATTCGGCAACTTCGCCGCGCTCGTTGAGCAGCACGACTTCGTCGAAACCTTCCTTTTGCGCCTCGGCCACGGCCCAGACGTTGGGAAGCCAGGAGATGCTTTTTACTCCGGCGAGGGGCGCGGCGGCGTGACGGCCGTGGGCACGGAGGCCGAGGCGGACCGGTTCATGATATTCGGGGAGCGGCGCGGAATAGATGATGAGGTCGACCTGCGGTTGGGGTTCGTCGCTGCGCCAGAAACCGATTTGATTGTAGACGAGATAGATGCGCGCGCAGCCTTCGGTAACATTGTTGGCGCGTATGACTTCGTGGAGATGCACGCGGACTTTGGCAGCGGTGTGGGGCATGGGGAGGCGGATTAGCGCGGCGTCTTTTTCGAGGCGGCGCCAGTGGCGCTCGTAGGCGAAGGCTTCGCCGCAGGAGATGCGAATGGTGGTGAAGAGGCCCCAGCCGCAGACGAGGCCGGCTTGTCCGGGGGAGAGGCGGACTTTCTCTATGGGCAAAAGACTATTGTTGTGAAAAACGTTGTGGTGGATCACGCCCGCTCCCCAAGAACTACCCATTCCATTCTAACTGAAAAAGGCCAAGCCGAAGTTCAGGAGTCCATCGAGGCAAAGGGAACGACAGGAATCGATTGCAACAAAAGGAATGATTTGAAGAGGGAAAAGTTCCGCCAAGGGACCGCTCGCGACCCCCTGACGGAAGCCAATGCCGATCGACCGTTAGAACTGCAGCTTCAGCGCCAGCTGCAATTGGCGTGAGGAGCCGGAATCAGCGGTGGGGAAACGCGTGCTGGTGATGGTAGTGAAAGTTGCCAGCGTAGCTGCATTCAAGGTCGCTGGCAAAACCACAAAGCCGTTTCCTCCCCCCGGATTTCCGAAATTCGGATGGTTAAAGAGATCGAAGGCATCCGCACGGAATTGCACGTTGACTCTCTCCGTTATTTTGGTGTTCTTGATCAGCGCCAGATCCAGGTTCGAAAATCCGGGGCCATAGAAAGCGTTGCGGCCCAGATTGCCGAAACTGTTCGCCGCGGGGACGGTGAACGCCGACGCGGCATTGGTAATCCATTGGGCCGGATTTCCGCTGATTTGCACCGGACCGATCAGATTCGGACGAACGGTGTTGCCTACGCCATTAGTGTTGGCCGTGGCCAAAACCACGTTGAATGGATTGCCGCTCTGCAGGGTCAGGATCGGTGCCAATTTCCATCCGCTGACGAGGCGGTTGCCTTTGAAGGGCAAATCGTAGATGGCATTCGCAACAAACCGGTGCCGGGCGTCGAAATCGGAAGACCCGCGGCTGCTGAAAATGTTTGCGCTGTCTTGTACGATAATTCCCGCATTGTTGCGAGACACTTCGTCGATAGAGTGAGAGTAGGTATAGGACGCGTTGAACTGCAACCCATGCGCCAAGCGCTGGTTCGCCGTTATCCACAGCGCGTTGTAGTTGGAATTGGAGTTGCTGTCGCGCTCCGTGATTCTGTTCGAGAGCGTTTTTCCCGGCAGAAATTGGCTGGTGGGAGAGAGTGCAATGAAGGGCTTGCTGCCGGCCGCAAAGTTCCCCAATATTGCCGGCTGGTTAATGTTGCGGTCAATCTCCAGGTGCGTACCCTTCGACTCGAAGTAGCCAATCATGATTCCCGTGTTGCGGGCGACCTGCTGCTGGATATTCAAGTTCCAGGACTGCACATAGGCGTTCTTGAAGTCCGGATTCACGACCGCCGGCGAGATGTTGGTGGCATTGTTCGGGTCGTAGAAAGTCCCGAGCGTCGTAAGTGATTGAGCGGTTCCGACCGCGATAGGAACCGCGAATGGTGGATTGGAATTCAGTCCGGTAACGATGCCGGTGATCGGCTGGTCCACCTGGAATCCGTAGCCGGAACGCAGAATCGTCTTTCCGGTATGGAAAACATCCCACGCAAACCCAACTCGCGGTTGGAAGTTCTTGTTGTTCTGGCTGTAGGGATCGCTCACGGGCACAAGCGAAACTGAACCCGGGTCGAACGTCGCGAAGCGCCCCAGGGCCTCATTCGGAGTCATGTTCCAGGCATAGCGCAAGCCAAGCTCGAGAGTCAGATTGGGCTTGAGTTTGTAGCTATCCTGGGCGAAGAAGTCGAGGGCATTCTGAGTAATGCGGTTGGCTTGGGCTACTCCCACGGTCCTAGCCGACGAGTTCGCTGTGCCTGCGATGAAGTTCGACGTCGTGTTGAAGATTAACTGGCCCGGATCGGCAGCGAAATTGTCATTCCGGAAGTCGCGGAACTCAAAGCCGAATTTCAGCGAATGTGCTCCACGGATATAATTCAGCGTGTCGCCAACCACTGCGGTGAGGTCTCCGCGTCCTTGCGGGAAGTTTCGTTCGGCGCCGAACAGCAGCGACGCCTTATCTGCAATCGAAATCACCGGTATGAACGTCATATTCGGACCAAGGACTCCCCCCAGGCCCACGGATGCAGGGTCGGTCGGATTATTTGGTGTGAACGTGATGTGAACTCGATTCGCGCCTAGATGAAATTCATTGATCACGAGAGAGCTGAAAACGTGAGTCTCGCCCAAGGTAAAGACCTGCCGATGGCCTGCGCGCGTGTCGCCAAAGCCCGGGAGGTTGGCCCCCTGTGTAGGCTCCAGGCGCAGGTCCTCTTGGTTTGCGTAGTAGCCATGAATCCGGTCTTTCTCGCTAAAATTGTGGCTGATGTCCACCGTACCCTGGTCGATATTCACGTTTGCGCTGGCGGAACCGAAAAATGCAGGCGCCCCATTAAGGGTCCCGTTGGCTGGCGGTATGAATTGCAGCAGACCCTTGGCGGAGGCGCTTCCTGTGCTCTGGATTTGGGCTCTCTCAGCAGCGGTCAGAACGGCGCTCGTCGTCGTCAAGCCCTGATGTTGCCGCAGTCCCTCGTAGCTCAAGAAAAAGAAAGTTTTCCCCTTGATGACCGGACCGCCGACATCTCCTCCGAATTGATTGCGCTTCAGAGCAGACTGTGGTCCTGACGTGGGGTTGAAGAAATTTCGGGCGTCGAGATAATTGTTACGAAAGTAGTTGTAAGCCTCACCGTGGAACCGATCGGATCCCGAACGCGTGGCAATGTTCACGATCGACCCGGAATTCCGGCCAGACTCGGCGCTGTAGGTCGAGTTGTCGATCTTGAATTCGGACACGGTGTTGATGCCCGGCTGGAAAGTCACCTGGTTTTGCACCATGTCGTTCAAGTTGACGCCGTTGATCATGAAGTTCACCGCGTCTTCGCGGCCTCCCGCGGAATTGAATGCAAACGACCCTTGGCCGCGCAGCGGCGCCGTCAGGAACCCGCTCTGAGGAGGTGTCACCGTGCCCGGTACCAACAAAGCCAAATCCACAAAGTGGCGGCCGTTCAGCGGAATCTCTTGAACAACATTCTGGTCGATCACCTGGCCTACGGTCATGCTGGTGGATTCGATAATGGCTTGCGTGCTTTCGACGGTCACAACAGTATCGGAACTGGCCACCTTAAGACCGAAGTTCTGAACGGAGTTTTGGCTGACCTGCAGCCTCAAGGAGTTGGCGACTTCCGTCGTGAAACCCCGCATTTGTACTTCGACACTGTAGGTGCCAGGGGGCAGGGCGGGCACTTCATAGTCGCCTGAGGAATTAGTCTGCGTGGTTCTCTCGATACCCAAGGCTTGGCTCTTGACACTGACCTTCGCGCCGGCCACAGCCGCGCCGCTGGCGTCGGTGACCGTGCCTTGAATGCTGGCGGTGGTTTGCGCCAAGGTCGCAGTGCTGCCCATGAATGTCAATAGAATGCCGAGCAAAAGTAGCCGGGAAGTGCCGCGTGCTAAAAGGAAGGGCCGGAACGGAACGTCCATGTTTGCTCCTTGTGATTGAAGAAGATCCAAAATCTTTTGTCTCCGCGAGCTGGGGTGCGGTAGCCGCAAATTGCAAGGTCCGCTGGTATCTTGAATGGGAACGCACACCACCCGTGCGCCCACGAACCTGAATAGTTGGCAATCACAGGGCCAGACACGGGGCTCCTCTCATATCGGGAAAAGCCAACAGAGTGAGTAGGTTAGCGACTGCAAGAGCCAGTGAGATGGGCCGACGCACAGAGCTAATTACAGAAATTTGAATTAGCTTATGAAATGACGTACATCCCCAATGGCGATTTAGAACGGTTTACATCAGCGTTGCAGCCAAACCCTTCGCGCGCATGGCGTTGACGCAAAAATGACATCTACGCTCTGGCATGTTTGTCGTAATATCGCTGCGTTTTAGCGACGGTCTTACCGGAGGAGCTGCACTTTGAAAATGAAAAAGGGGCGGAGAGCGTTTTTGCAGAACGGCTTGGCCGGCGGTTTAGCAGCGGCGGTGGCGCCGGCAATCATGGTGGAAGTCATAGAAGCTCGCGAGCGTCGGGAGAGTTTGCCTGGCGTGCCAACGTTTGAGTTTGAAGAAATTACCATTGCGGAGCTGCAGGAGGGGATGAAGGCGGGGAAGTACACGGCGCGGGGGATTGCGGAGAGATATTTGACGCGGATTGAGGCGCTTGATAAGCGAGGGCCGGCGGTGAATAGCGTGATCGAAGTGAATCCGGATGCGCTGGCTCTTGCGGAGGCCTCGGACCGGGAGCGGAAGGAGAAAGGAGCACGGGGACCGCTGCACGGGATTCCCGTGCTGATCAAGGACAACATCGATACGGCCGACAAGATGATGACGACGGCGGGATCGCTTGCGCTGGTGGGGTCGAAGCCGCCCAAGGATTCGATGGTGGCGCGGAAACTGCGCGAAGCGGGCGCGGTGATTATCGGGAAGACCAATCTGAGCGAATGGGCCAACATTCGCGCGCGGCATTCGACCAGCGGCTGGAGTGGGCGCGGCGGGCAGACGAAGAATCCGTACGCGCTGGATCGCAATCCTTGCGGATCCAGTTCGGGGTCAGGCGCGGCGACTTCGGCGAATTTTTGCGCGGCGGCAATCGGGACGGAGACGGATGGATCAATTGTGTGCCCGTCTTCGGCGAATGGATTGGTGGGGATCAAGCCCACGGTGGGGCTGGTGAGCCGCAGCGGAATCGTGCCGATTTCGCATAGCCAGGACGGCGCAGGTCCGATGTGTCGCACCGTGCGAGACGCCGCGACGGTGCTGGGGGCGCTGACGGGAGTGGATTCCGATGACAGCGCAACCGCGGCGAGCGCCGGAAAGTCGTTCACGGATTACACTCAATTTCTCAAGGCCGAGGGGTTGCGGGGCGCACGGATTGGAGTGGTGCGCAAGACTTTTGGGTTTATGGACGCGGTCGACAAAGTAATGGAAGCGGCGCTGGACGCCATGAAGAAAGAGGGCGCGATTCTGGTTGATCCCGTGGAGATCGAAACGGCGGGAAAGTGGGGCGAGACGGAATCGACCGTTTTCATGTACGAGCTGAAGGCGAACTTGAATGCGTATCTGGCGCGGCCGGGCTTTAATCCTCCGGTGAAGACGCTGAAGGAGATTATCGAGTTCAACGAGAAGAATCACGAGAAAGAGATGCCTTACTTTGGGCAGGACTTTTTCTTGAAGGCGGAGGCGAAGGGGCCGCTCAGCGAAAAGGAATACGTAGAGGCGCTGGAGAAGAATCACCAGTTGGCGCGCAACGAAGGAATCGACGCCACGATGGACAAACACAATCTGGACGCGCTGGTGGGGCCGACGGGCGGACCGGCTTGGCTGACAGATTTGTTGGATGGGGATCACTTTGGTGGGGGTAGCTCTGGAGCAGCGGCGGTGGCTGGCTACCCCAACGTTACCGTGCCGGCGGGATTCGTTTTCGGCATGCCCGTAGGGATTTCGTTCTTCGGCCGAGCGTGGAGCGAACCGGTGCTGATCCGCCTGGCGTATGCCTTTGAGCAGGCGACGAAGGCGCGGAAAGCGCCGAAGTTCCTGCCGAGCGCCAATCTTCGCGGCTGAGGATACTTCGGCAGCCAAAAAGATAGCGCAGAGGCGCAAAGAACGCGGAGGGGTGCCGAGAGGAATCCGAAGCTTACTGCTGGCAGTTGAACGGCAGTAGGAGCTGCTGACCTTCGTAGATGCGATTGGCGTCGGCGATTTCGGGATTGGCTTCTGCGATGCAGCGCCACGCGGCGGCGCGGCCATACGTTGCTCGCGCAATCCTAGAAAGCGTCTCGCCCTGCTTAACAGTGACCTTCAGATCGGATTTCAAGCCAGTGACCTTGGCAGGCATCACGATTTCCGTGCCGGCGGCGATGCGTGCGGGGTCCACAATGCCGGGGTTAACCGCCAGAAGTTCCTGCCAGCGCGAGCCACGGCCGAGGTTCTGCTGCGCCAGCTTCCAGAGGGAATCGCCGGGTTGAATGATGACGATGTGCAGCGAGGACGAAGTCTTTGCCAAAGTGGAGGCGTGATTGTTCGCGACAGCGGCGCTTGACTTCGGCGCAAAAGGAGTAATCGCCGGAGCCATCGTGGGCGGCGGGGTGGCGGGCGCAATCGAGGGGACTGCTTTCGGCTGCGGCGCAGCCGGCGCGATCCGCGAAACCTGCGGAGGCGCGACAGGAGCAAGGCGTCGCGTGAAAGGGTCGAGGCGGCGCAATGGCGGGCTGGGGACTCCCGGAGCGATCACCGGTGCGGAGTGAACCGGAGCGAGATTTGGGTGCGCCGGTGAAAAGCTTGGACGAGGAGGCTCCAGATCGGGAACCGAGATGACGGGAGCAGCGAAGACCGGCTCGTCGAACGGAAGGTGGAACGGATCGGGCGTTTGCGCGGCGAGTTTTGCATTGCGGTAGCGGCGCGCGATATCGCCGAGCGGGAGTTGCGCCAATGTGGTATCGGCATCGATGGGCGACTGGGCCTGTTCCTGGACGGACGTGGGCTGCTGCTTGCGCTTGGCTTCCACAAGGGCTTCGTCGTCCGGAGTCAGGATTTTCGCGCGTCGCAAATCTTCATCGGTGTAAACGTGCTTTTGCTTCTTGGCCTGTTCTTTGCGACCGCGCTCCTGACGCGCGGCTTCGGCTACATCCTGGGAGGCCTGAGCGCGACATTGGGCGGCGCCGAAAAACAGGCAGGAGCAAAGAACGATGGTGAATCCGCAACGAAGCGGCTGGCGGAGCGTCACCCGCCTGTGCACGTGCGGCTTGCTGGAACTGGAGAGGTCAGTGTTGGCCATTTGCCGACCGATTGCTGTGGGGACATCCAATGGCGAAATACTACTCGAAAGCCAGGCTCCCTCACAGTGGAATCTTCTAGGAAAAAAGTACTGAGAGTGGGGTACTGAGAACACAAGTACCCGCACGTCTGCCGCCGCAACTTCGGCCCTCGCTTGCGCTATGATGTGCGCCGTCTGAGCAGAGAGTTGCGTCGGGAGGCGGCCATGAGCGTGAAGAAAGAATGTTCGCGCAGGAAGTTCGTCGCTTCGGCGATGTCGGCTTCGGCGATTTCCGTACTGCCCAGCGCGCAGAAGCTTTTAAGTGGATTTGCGGGCGGTCTCGGAGCGCGAGCGCAAGATTCAGCTGCGCTGACCGTATCTCCGTCTTGGCGCGACCAGGGGATTCTGAATTTGGCCAAATCGCCTTATGCCAAGCTGCGCAGCGTTCCGGTACATGCGGTGACGATTGAGGCAGGATTTTGGTCGCCGCGTCGTGAGACGAACGTTACCAGCAGCATTCCATCGATGGGCAAGCTGCTGGAAGTCAACGGGCGCATGAGTAATTTCCGTCGGCTTACCGGGAAGAGCGCGGCAGCGCAGCGCGGTCCGGTGTATTCCGATTCCGACATTTACAAATGGATTGAGGCCGCCGGGTTTGCGCTGCAATCGGGCGAGCGGCCGGAATTGCGCGCCGTGGTGGATAAAGATATTCACGAGATTGTGGCCGCGCAGCAGGCCGACGGCTACTTGAACACGTACTACGTGCTGGAGCGCGCTGCACAGCGCATGGAGCCGAAAACGCAGCAGCATGGGCACGAACTCTATAACATCGGCCACCTTTTGCAGGGCGCCATTGCCTACTACCGCGCCACCGGCGACCGGACGTTGCTGGATGCGGGAATCCGTTTCGTGAACGAATTCCTGCTGCCGAATTTTGGCCCTGTCGCGGACAAGAAGCCGCTGTTTTCGGGACATCCGGAAATGGAGCTGGCACTCATCGAGTTGTACCGGCTGACCGGCGACAAGCGGCACCTGGAGCTGGCGGGATATCTGCTGACGGGCGATTCGCGGATTCAGCTTAAGCCGGAAAATTACGTGTACCACTTCTGCGGGATTCCGTTTACTTCGCGGACCCACTTGGAGGGGCATGCGGTGCGCGCGATGTACGCCTGCTGCGGAGCCGCCGACTATTACCTGGAAACCGGAGACCGGACCTATTGGAAGACGCTGAATGTGCTGTGGAAGGATCTCGTTTCGGCGCAGATGTACGTCACCGGAGGAGTGGGCGCGCGCAGCGACGGCGAGGCGTTTGGCGATCCTTACGAACTGCCGAACGCGACCGCTTACGGGGAAAGCTGCGCGGCCATCGGCAACATGATGTGGAACTGGCGCATGCTGGCGGCCACCGGCGAAGCCAAATTCGCGGATGTTATTGAACGGGCGCTGTACAACGGCATCAATTCGGGAATGTCTTTGAACGGGACGCTTTATTGCTATCGCAATCCGCTGGCGTTTGATCCGTCCGGCGGAGACAAGATTCGCAACGAGTGGTACGACACGACGTGTTGCCCGCCGAACCTGGAGCGCACGTTAGCTTCACTGCCGGGATATTTCTACAACACCAGCAGCGAGGGCGTTTATGTGCACCTGTATGACAATTCGTTGCTGGATTGGCACCTCGAAAACGCGAGTGGGCTGAGGATTCGGCAGAAGACGAATTACCCGTGGGACGGGGGCGTGGAGATTACCGTGGCTCCTGCCGAGCCGGCGGAGTTCACTCTTTTCCTGCGTATCCCAGGATGGGCAGATAACGCAAGAATTGCCGTCAATGGAAAATCAGTCGCAGGCGCGGCCGCGGGTCAGTATCTGCCGATTCGCCGCCGCTGGTCCGCCGGCGACACCGTTACGCTGCAATTCAACATGGAGCCGCAAGTCTTGGAGGCCAACGCGGGGGTCGTGGAGAACAACGGACGCGTGGCGGTGCAGCGCGGGCCGCTGGTGTACTGCATGGAGCAAATCGATCAGGGCGAGGGCGTGGCGTTGAAAGACGTGGCGCTCGCAGTGGGCGAGAAGAGCGGCGGGCAATTCCAGGAGAAATTCGAGAAGGATTTGCTCGGCGGGGTCTTGGTTCTCCGGCATCCCGGGGTCGCATACGAGGAATCAGTCGATCGCGGCAGCTTGTATTTTTCGCACAACGCGCCGCCGCGGAAATCGCGCCCGATACAACTGACGTTTATCCCTTACTATGCCTGGGCGAACAGGGTCCAGACCCCGATGCAAGTCTGGACGCCGATGGCCAGGGCGTGAGCTCGAGTTGGTCCTCCAAGCGAGCTACATCGTGGGAATTAGTATTTCGGTGACTAACTGATCCTCTGGCGTGGTCCTCGGATCGTTGGCGTAATTTTCAATGCAGAAGTCATCGCGCATTTGAATTTTCTTTTCGGCGACGATCTCAAAAACGCGCCCGGAAGCCTCCGGCAAGTTGGCATAAGACCCGGTCAAGACAAAACGGCTGTACTTGCCGCCTCTGAATTTCTCGTACTTGAGGTTTGCCGGTAGATTCTTGGGTTCTGCAGCGAGTGAAAGACCGGCGCGATAGATCTTTGGCCCTGCTTTGTAGAGGCTCATATATCCGGTGATTTTGTTATGTTCGGAAATCCCTGGAGCAAGCGGATGCACTTCCTGCCAGGCTCGTGGTGCAGTATCTTGAAAGGGTCCAATCTTCTCGACAAAGATGTAATGCGTTTCCGGCCAGGTCACAATCTCGGGTTCTTGTGTAAGTTTCATCGGGGCTCTTTGTGGGGCTGCCATCATGCTTCTCCTTCGCTTTGAATACCCTCCGAAAATAACACGACCTGCACGCCGCCGGCAAAGTCTGACCGAAACGCACTCGAATATCGGGTACCGCAAATTAATTATAGAGACCTGCTGTCGCTGTTATTCAACGTGAACGCGGTCGACCCGGTCACCTATGGCACCGTTTCCCTGGGCCTCGCGGGCACCGCATGGCTTGCCAGCTACCTGCCCTCGCGCCGTGCGGCCACCGTAGATCCCGTCCAAGCCTTGCGCGCTGAGTAAGCGAGCACGCTGCCGAATAATCCAAGGATGACGCTCTCCAGTAGGAGTTCGCCAGCAATGCGTCCCCAACTGTACCGCTGACCTAGGTACGCTAAGGATTGCGTTGATGTTCCGCCAGAGATTGCGTGCGGTCCGCGAAAGCCCGAACCGTTGTTGAAGGATCGGGTAGTTTTCAGGGCCGCGCCGAGGAAACCTCATCCCTAAAAGGAATGAGCTACAGGGAGGCGCAACCTGTCGGTTGCGAAAGCAACCGGGCCTGCGAAGGACGCACGGATCGATTTTCGCACGGCGCCCTGCTGGCCTTCCACGTCGGGTGCGAGATGGCTCAGCAACAAACTTTTTACGCCACTGTCTCGCGCGGCTTGGCCGATTTTCCTGGGCGGGGTATGCAGATCGTATAGCTGAGACGGCGATTTCGGAGGATCAAGCACGGCGCAATTGAAAATCAGCAAGTCCGCATTCTTCGCCAATTGGACCAGATTCGGCAGCGCGGATGCATCCATGTCTCCGGAGAAAACCACCACCACGCCCTGGTAAGAAATGCGGTAAGCCACCGAGGGACAGTCGCCGTGATGAGTGGCAATTTCCTCCACGATCAAGCCATCGGCATCCATAATCTTCGTGCGCGGTGAATCCAAGCTAATTGCCAGATCGCGAACGCTAAATGATTCGCGCGCGCCGAAAGTTTTTTGATAAGCAAAGGCCCCGCCGGGCCCCACGAGCAAATCGATAAATCGCGAAGTCTTGGGGAAGAGTCCTGACCCGTCCGGGCCAAAGACGCGATACGCGATTGGTCCATCGCTGGTAAGCGCTCGGGCGTTGAAGAAGGCGGGCAGATCCCTACTGTGATCGATATGCAGATGGGTCAGCAAAACGGTATCCACTTTTTCTAGATCCAGGTCCAATTCTCCGATGCGCAGGAACGCGCCAGGTCCGGCATCGAGCAAAATCCGCGGTGTGCCGTCGACAACGAGGATGTAGCTTGAGCCCGCCCTGCCGAACGCGCGTGGCCCGCCAGAACCGAGCACCACCACTTCCAGCGCCGGCTTCGCAGGAGTTGCCCACAGGCAAGCGGGAAACAACACAACGACAGCCACGGCGACCACCAGCAAAGTCTTCATGCCTCTTTCTCCTAATCGCGCAAGCATAGTGCCTGATACACGCACAGATTGAAAACTTCCCACTACCTCGAAGTGCGTTGACACTGGAAGGTGCGTGCCTTAAGATTGACGTTTGTCTCCACAGGGAAAGGTGTGACTAACGGCGATGAGGACGTATGTAGCCAAGGGAGAAGAGGCCGAGGCGCTGAAGGAAGGCGCAAACTGGTTTGTCGTGGATGCCACGGACCAAGTGTTGGGAAGGCTGGCCACCAAAGTGGCGCGAATGTTGATCGGCAAAGATAAGCCGAGTTTTACGCCGTACCTGGATTCGGGGGATCACGTGGTGGTGATCAATGCCGACAGGGTGCGCATGACCGGGAACAAGGTGGAGCAGAAAATTTATTACTCGCACAGCGGGTATCCCGGCGGGTTGAAGGAAGTGCCGGCGAAACGTTTGCGGGCCACCAAGTCGGATTGGATGATTCGCGAAGCGGTGCTCGGGATGCTGCCGAAGAACAAGCTGCGCGCGCGGCGTGCGAAGAAGCTGCGCATTTATCGCGATGCGGCGGGGTTGGCGCGGCACCTGGGGCAGAAACCGCAAGCAGTGGCGCTGTAAGATTATTGAAGAGCACAGCCTAAAGGCCGTGCTACTGAGATTCGGGGATTGTTGTTGTAGTGGGTTAGCAGCCTGCAGCATTCCAGTCTCCAGGTTTGGCACGGGTAATACGCCAAGTGTTTTTCCGCACGTTGCGGTGCCTTCCTTCGTCGAGTAGGGAGCAACCCGAAGCGTGAAGTTTGCAGGTTCCGGTCTAACCGGAGCTGTCTGTAATTGAGGAGGATCGTTGAGTTCTACGGGTACACCCATCGCGGGCACAAACTGGTTTCTGGGTACCGGCCGCCGCAAGGAATCGATCGCGCGCGTGTTTTTGCGCGCCGGCTCGGGCAAGTTCACGATCAACAAGCGGACCGTCGAACAATACTTCCCGAATTTCGCGTGGAAGCACGACGCCACCGAGCCATTGAAGTTCACCAGCCTGGCGGACCAGGTGGATGTGGTGGTCACAGCGCGTGGCGGCGGCGTCGGCGGGCAAGCCGGCGCGGTGCGCATGGGATTGTCGCGCGCCATTGCGAAGTTCAATCCGGAGCTGCGGCCCTCGCTGCGCACCAACGGTTTTCTGACGCGCGACTCCCGAATGAAGGAGCGCAAGAAATACGGGCAGAAGGGCGCGCGCAAGAGATTCCAGTTCACCAAGCGCTAGTCGCTGAGTGAGCGGACCCCTCGGCCGTTTTCGCGGCCGCGGGGCAAGCGAGCTCCGTTCCGGTTTACCGGGACGAGATCATGGCCGGCAAGCTGCTGGCAAGAAGGCTGCTCTCCAGCGAATCGCGGGCGACTGCGATGCGCTGCCGCAAGCAGCAATCCTTAAAGGAGGAAACTTGGCAGTTGAAATTACGATGAAGGAGCTGCTGGAGGCCGGAGTGCACTTTGGCCACCAGACGCGCCGCTGGAACCCCAAAATGAAGGAGTACATTTTCGGGGAACGCAACGGCATTCACATTATCGATCTTCAGAAGACCCTCAAGATGTTCCGCGAAGCGAGCAAATTCGTGAGCGAGATTTCGTCACACGGCAGAACGGTTTTGTTCGTGGGCACCAAGCGGCAGGCGCAGGAAGCCGTGGCCGAAGAAGCCAAGAAATGCGGCGCATTCTTTGTGAACCACCGCTGGCTGGGCGGCACTCTGACCAACTGGTCGACCCTGCAAAAATCCATCAAGCGGCTGAAGCTGCTGAAAGCCATGAACGAAGATGGGCGCATGGCCGAGCTTTCCAAGAAGGAAAGGGCGCGGCTGGACCGCGAAATGAAGCACCTGTTCCAGAACCTCGAAGGCATCGAGAACATGGCGCAGCTTCCGGATGCGATGTTCGTGATCGACTCGAACGC
>WNFP01000872.1_pt1 | contig 29042 bp, 27 predicted proteins | sample 5400201 | NCBI WGS metagenome assembly WNFP01 (sample SAMN13153355, study PRJNA577476) | soil metagenome | isolation source: 115 cm saprolite under Madrone tree | place: USA:California | collected 2016-06-14 | reverse complement strand
AACAGTAGACCGGGAGATTTCAAGCACGTCCATCAATCCGCCCGTGCTTAGGTAATGCTCAACGTCTCTATCCTCACCTTTTTTCATCTTCCTAACTCCCTATTCTCCATTTCCAACTTTTGATGCTAGCGTCATTACCGCGTTGGCGATACTCAAACTGGTCATGAAGTCTGCGTCTTTTGCCAACTCCTCGAATCGCTTCAAAACCGTATGGCCAAGCGCCACGGCTTCGTCTCTGAGGCACTTTCTCAAGTAGAACCTATAGGTCCTCTCGAAGCTCGTTAAACTCACCCGTAGAAGCCCAACAACCCTTCCAATTCGTGATATCGCTAACCGTCCGTTGGGGGCACCCTGGACACCTTCGCGATGGTTTCGCGATCGAAGCCTAGTTCATCCATCACCTGAATAAGAACAGCAAACTTGGTGTCAGTGCGCTTCCCCATTCGCCCTTTTTGTTTTTGCGCCGCGCTTACCTAGGAACCGTCTGAGCGAACCCACCCCCGGCGGGTGCGCCCACATGGGGGTCGGGCTGTGCCCGTTACTGTGCCCAAACTATCAAAAGGCAACAGTAGGCAAGGGCACACACCAGCGCCTAACCTCCCGAAAAATGGCGGAGTGGATCTCACTTGATGCTGTTGCGCTAGTGCGGGATGCGACTTAAAATCCCGAGGACCCGGAAGGGTCCGTGCCGGTTCGAGTCCGGCTCCGGGCATCATGTTACATGACATCCAATCAATCCCGGGCGGGAGGCAGGTTGAGTATCCTTCCGTCCCATGTGCTGCTGTTGGCGGCAATCTTTAAAAACCGATAGCATTGTGTAATAGAGTGAAAACATCATGGAGCAGGCTAGAATCACCTTAGCCAGTATCGAGGCGCAGATTGCCGGTTGGCTGCGGGGGCAATCGGGCTCCGGCAACGAAGTTCTGATCGCCGAAATGATTCGGACGATTGTCAAATTGGCAGGGGATGAAACTAGCCGTGGAGATCTTAAAATTCTCAATCGCGCCTTGAAAGAACTACGTCATGCTTTCAAGGTTTTTGCGCCCTATAAAGGCGTTCGCAAAGTGAGCATTTTCGGCTCCACGCATATACAAGAAACTGACCCGTACTACGATTTGGCCAAACAGCTCGCACACCGGCTGGCCCAAGAGGGATTCATGATCATCACCGGCGCTGGGCCGGGAATCATGCAGGCTGGCCACGAGGGGGCCGGACGTGACAATAGCTTCGGGGTCAATATTCGTCTACCGGCGGCACAGCAGGCGAATCGGTTCATCAAAGACGATCCCAAACTCATGAGCTTTCATTTCTTCTTTACGCGCAAGCTGACGTTTGTAAAGGAAGCGGATGCCGTTGTTATATTCCCGGGTGGATTTGGCACCCACGATGAGCTCAGCGAGTCGCTGACCTTGGCTCAAACCGGTAAGAGCCAAATTGTGCCGATTGTTCTCATGGATCTTCCTGACGGAGAATACTGGAAAGAGTGGCTACGGTTCTTGCGAGAGGCGATGCTCAGTCGCGGCTATATCTCCGGAAGGGAGTTTAGCTTCTTAAAGATCATGGACAACGTTGACGCGGCGGTGGGGGAGATCAAGGCCTTTTACCGAAACTTTCACTCCTATCGTTTTGTGAAGCAGGACTTGGTAGTGCGTCTCAATCATCCTCCTGTGCCGGATCTGATCGACACGTTGAATCAAACGTTTACGGACATTCTGGCGGGAGGTAGGATCAAGCAGATAGGACCTCTGCCAGAGGAGGTGGACGAGCCGGACACGTTGCATTTACATCGTCTATCCGTCCCTTTTAAGCGCGAGGATTTTCCACGGCTGCGAGAGATGATCGATGTCATCAATCGCGAAGACTAGTCCAAAGGAGCGAACTATGGGATTTCAACGAATTGGTATATTGAGCATCGGTGAAATGGGTTACAACTGGGCCAAAATTCTAACCGGCCGTGGAGTCAAGGTACTCACCTACGCTAAGGACCGAAGCGAGACGACCCGCAAAAGGGCAGAAACTGTGGGCGTCGAGTGCGTTCCGTCGATGGGGAGTCTGGTCAAGGATGCCGATTTGATCGTTTCGATTGTCGTGCCGTTTGCGGCGAAACGCGTTGCGGGCAAAGTCGCCAAGGCGGCGGTTAAGACGGGGCGTAAGGATCTTTTGTATTTGGATGCCAACGCGATTTCTCCCATGACTGCGGATGAGATCGGCAAACTCTTGGAACCAAGCGGTATTGCCTTCGCTGACGGTTGTATCATCGGGTCTGCATCAAAGATGGACAAAGGCGCGGTGGTCTATGTTTCCGGACCCCAGGCATCGAAGATTCAAGAACTTGAGTCCTACGGGTTTTCAGTCAAGGTTCTAGGGCCGACTGTGGCGCAGGCTTCGGCCTTCAAAGTTGTTTATGCCGGCTTGACGAAAGGCCTGCAGGGGCTTTTTGTCGAGCTCTTGATGGGTGCCAGAGGATTTGGCCTCCTGGATGAAATTCTTAAGCGTTACGAGGAGAGTTTCCCGGGGTTGTTGGATAAAGTGACTTCGAGTATTGTCGGTTTGCGGGTCCACGCGGCCAGGCGCGCCGAGGAGATGGACGAACTTAAGCGGACGTTTAATCACCACGGGATGAAGAATTTCATGGCCCCAGCGGTGCAGAAAGTCCTTCAATCCATTGCCGCGTTGGATGTCGGCAAGGCCTCCGACTCCGGTGCGCGCGAGGGCGATCTTTTGGACACGCTTGAGTTGTTCTTCCAAAAAGGCTTGCTTCAGGAGCAGAAGGTGTCACCGTCTAAGGAACCGATTCATGCGGCGGGTTAAGTGTCGCTAAGTTCGATTAAGATTCTATGGTGGTCGTGAATAGAATAGGGACATCCAATTAAACCAAGGGAGGATTTGGAAAGTGGCCAAAGCACAAAGCAAAATAGAGAAGAAGCAACCGCAGTACGGTTCGGACGTCGTCGTAGATTTGATGAAAGCTTTTGATATCGAGTACGCTGCGTTTAACCCGGGCGCAACGTTTCGCGGCATCCACGACTCCATTGTCAATTACGGTGGCAACTACAAGCCGGAAGTTATCTTTTGCAATCACGAGGAGATCTCCGTCGCTGTTGCTCACGGCTATGCCAAGGCCAAGGGCAAACCGATGATCGCTATCGTGCACAACATGGTCGGCCTGCAGCATGCGAGCATGGCGATTTTCAATGCCTACATTGATCGGGTTCCGATCTTGGTCCTCGGCGGTACCGGCCCGATGAACACGAAGCGGCGCCGCCCGCGAATCGATTGGATTCATACGGCTCTCGTGCAGGGTAACCAAGTGCGCGATTACGTCAAATGGGACGATCAGCCCTATTCGCTGGCTGACGTGCCCGATTCCTTTATCCGAGGTTACCGCATCGCTACGACGGACCCGATGGCTCCGATTTATATTAACTACGATGCGGATTTGCAGGAAGACGCCATCACGAGCTTGGTCGAAGTACCCGATGTCAGTCGGTACGCCCCGCCGGCACCCATGCAGGCGAACCCGGAATCTCTGCGCAAAGCAGCTGAACTCTTGGTCAATGCACAGGCGCCGATAATTGTTGCGGACACGTTGGGGCGCAATCCTAAGTCCGTAGCCGCGCTGATCGAGTTGGCAGAGCTTTTGTCGATTCCGGTCGTGGACAAAGGCGCGCGTTTTAATTTTCCCAGCACACATCCCTTGGATGCGACGGATGGAGCGCGTGAGTTGCTGCAGAAGGCCGATGTTCTCCTGGCCCTTGACGTTGGGGACCTTTTCGGCTCGTTAACAACAGTCAGTAAACAAACCCGCGCCTGCGAATATGTTACTTCGCCGGGACTAAAGATAATCAGCATTTCCATGAGTGACATGCTGGTCCATTCCTGGGCTAACGATTTCCAGGCTTTACAGGCGGTGGATTTTCCGATGTCCGCTGACACGTCGGTCGCCGTACCGGAGCTCAGTCGGCTTTGCCGTGAGATCCTGGGCAACGACGCTAAAAAGAAAACAGCCTTTGAGGAGCGCCGTAAGGAACTCGGAGACAAGCACACGGGCAGGCGCGCCAAATGGCTGGCGGACGCGCGAGCCAAAGCTTCGCAAAAGGAGATCTCGACCGCGTGGCTGGCTCTCGAGTTGGGCGAAGTCGTCAAAAAAGAGGACTGGGTGCTGGTGAACGGCAATTCCAATGGTTGGGCCCGACGCTTGTGGGATTTTACCAAGCCCAATCAATCTCTGGGGGGAAGTGGAGGCGCCGGCCTCGGCTACGGACCCGGCGCAGTCATCGGTGCCGCCTTGGCACTGAAAGGTACGGGCAAGTTCCCCGTCGCCATTCAATCCGACGGTGACATGTTGATGACTTCGAGCTCGCTATGGACTGCGGCCAAACATCGCATCCCATTCCTCATGGTCATGCACAACAATCAATCCTACTACAACTCGGAGGAGCATGGGGTGGAAGTCGCGAAGTTCCGCAATCGTCCGGTAGAGAATGCCGGCATCGGGACTCATGTCGACGACCCAGAGATAGACTTTGCCAAAATGGCGCAGTCTTTTGGCGTCAATGCTGAAGGGGCAGTGCGTAACCCTGCGGACCTGCGACCAGCTCTCGAACGGGGCCTCAAGTACGTCAAGGAAAAGCACCGGCCCTACCTCGTGGATGTGATCGCAGAGCCGCGCTAAACTGGAGGGAAGTTTTTGACCTCTGATCGGTACCACGATTTTCGCCTTGCCGTAGGCCGCCCGGAAGAGGAGATTGACCTCGGTCGTGCGGCCTTGGCAATGGCGCGTTGTGATTATCCCGATCTTGACGTAGGAGCTTACCTGTCGCACCTCGATCAGTTAGCCGCAGCCGCAACCGCGCGCTTGGGAGGAGGACCCGACGTTTATCGTTCCATCGCTGTCCTCAACTCCGTGCTTTTTCAGGAACTCGGGTTTCACGGTAACCGCGAAAATTACTTTGATCCTAAGAATAGCTACTTAAACGAAGTGCTCGACCGAAAGATCGGCATCCCCATATCTCTCTCAGTCCTTTATATGGAGGTTGCACAGAGGATCGGGCTGCCGCTTTACGGCGTCGGCTTTCCCGGTCACTTTTTGGTCAAGCATAGGGGCGACAATGAAGAAATCTTAATCGACCCGTTCAATCAAGGGGAAATCCGTTCCCGGGAGAGTCTCGAAACGATGCTATACAGATCCTATGGCGGTAAGATAGCCTTTGATGCGGAATTCCTTGAAGCCACCCCTAAGAAGCAAATCCTCAGGAGGATGCTCAACAACCTCAAGATCATCTACTTGAAACAAAGGGACCTAATCAAAGGGTTGTCGGTCGTGGAACGTCTTAATGTCTTGGATCCGACTTCCGCCGAGGACATCCGGGATCGTGGGTTGATTTATGTGCAACTCGAATGCTTTAAGCAAGCACTGGAAAATCTCGAGAGTTATCTTCGTCTTAAGCCACACGCCGAAGATGCGAATGCGGTAAGGGAGCAGGTTGCAGTCCTAACGAAGCAGGTCGCCCAGATTCATTAAGGTAGTTTAGTTAAATCGGGCTGGCCGAACGAAACCTAATGTTTAGAAAATTCTCTGTAGTGGAAGGCGAACGACGTCGTCAGGGAAAAGTCTTTGACAAACGCTGTGGTCAATTTCCTGGCGCGAATAGACGACTCGGTTGTTGATGGCATCGAACTTGAGAAAGGTTAACTGGGCTTTCGACGGCAACGAATCTCGCAACCGCGCGTAGGCATCATGCCACTCGTGTAGGCGATCTCCGAGCAGGGTGCTCGCGTGGATGTTGTACATTTCATCCAGCCAGCGGCGCGCGGTCTCACTTTCGCGCAACCGAAGCTCTTGAATACGCTCGCGAAGATTGTCCCATTGCTTTAAAAAGCGGGTCAAATCTTTACGCGTGAGTAGAATTCTCGAGGATAGTTCTTCCAGGGGATCGAGTAGTGCTTGGACCTTGTCCGGCAGGACTTCTTTGGCATTGGTGTAAACCCTGTGCAGCTCAGCGATTCGTAGCACCTGCCATACTTCAGCTTGCAGTTTTTGCAGCTGTTCCATCCAGTGTTCTTCGGTGTCGCTTTTCTTTCTAGTTTGGAGCCACACCTCTTCCATTTCCTTGATAAACTTAGCCCAGGAGATGAACAAGCGCGTAGTTTCCTTGGCGCGTTTCCAGAGGTGGACGGGGAGAGGCTCGATGGCAAAGCCGGGTCGACGGGTCTTGCGGTCTTTCAAACGGAAGAAACCCGCGACCATCGGGTGTTGTTTTTCGATCAGTGCAGCATTTTTATACCAGAAAAAGATCGACATCAGGTTCCAATAATTCTTGGTGTTATCACTCCAGCGCGACAGAACCTTGATCATGTTTTCTTTGCTATAGAAGCTTTTCCAGGCGTCTTCGTAAGCCTCGGTCCACTCCTCGGGCGTCATACACGGATGTTTGATGGTGGCGTGAAAGGAATCGCGTTTGTTGAAATCCGGGTCCATCCATTCGCCGCGCTTCCTCATTTCGCGATGATCGTGGGATCCTGGCAGAGGGGTCAACATGAAGAAGGAAGCTTGGTCGGGCCCCACTTCGTCCATCAAAAAACGAATGTCTTTGGGCACCTGGTCTTTCGAATCCCAAGGCAGACCAATGATGTAGCCCGTGTGCACCACTACCCCGGCGTCGTGCCACTCCTTGATAATCTCGCGATATTCCTCGACGTGGTTCTGGCTTTTTCCTTCGGCCTTCAAGTTTTCCGGGTTAACGCTCTCCATTCCGATGAAGACCTGAGTACACCCCGCTTTGCCCGCCAGGCTGACGAAATCTTTTGGCTTGCGGGCTAAATCCACCTGCATCATGAACGAGACCTTGATGCCTTCCTCGCGGAGTTTGATGATGGCTTCGAACGTCTCGCGCCAGAGTTTCTTCCTGGCAAAATTGTCGTCGGTGAAAAAATAAAAAGAAATGCCATGCTCCAAATAGTTGCTGCGCAGGAGTTCCGCAATGCTTTCCGGGCTGCGCTCGCGCATCTTGCGTCCCTGCACATTGATGATGGTGCAAAAGCTGCACGCGAAGGGGCAGCCGCGGGAAGTGTCCGCGGTTCCGAAGTTCGGGTAGGCGAAGTGGCCCATGGTTTTTGGACTGGCCTTGGGAAGTGGAGAGGCTCCGATATCGACGAGGCTCTGCAAATCCTGAGCAAAACTATAGATCGGTTTCAGGCGGCCGTGGAGAAAATCGGCTAAAATCAATTCCCACTTGCCTTCGACTTCGCCTGATACCACGCAAATGGATTCGCGAACTAACTCCTGAATATCCGGCTCTTGTTCACCCAGCATGTTGATGGTGCCGCTGGTGTGAAAGCCACCGATGATAACTGTGATGCTTTCGGCACGAAAAAGCCTTGCTATATCCAGAGCCCGCGGAAACTGATTGGTCTGTACTCCCACCAAGCACACCAATAACTTCGTACCGGGCTCGTGGTTCCACCTGACGATTTTCTTGATCGGAATTTTTTCTGCGGTTTCGTCGAAAGTAGTAGTCTCAATGGGTAGGTCGCCAAAGACCCGACGCTCCTTTACATCCTCCGTCAGACCATGGAGCACGTTGAGGGTATTGCTAGGCAGCACGCCTTTCCAGAATCGTATGACGTAACCATCGTCGTCATATTTAGAGGGCTTGATCAAAACAATACGAAATCTCTCGATTCGCTGTGGGATCGCTCTCCGTGGCTCCTCAGCACTTGTATATTGATGCAACATCTTTTATAGATAGATCAATAAATTCAATATTTTGGCAACTCTAACAGCCACCTAAGACCATGTCAAGTGTTTTTCAGAGTTGGTGATTTTTCCGCTGTGCCCCAAGGGCAGTTTTCATGATCCAACTCGTTCACCTCTCCAAAACATATCCGCCGAACCGTGCAGCTCTCAAGGATATCAATTTGCAGATAGACAAAGGGGAGCTGGTTTTTTTGACTGGACCGAGTGGTGCCGGAAAAACCACACTGCTAAAATTACTTTTCCGCCAAGAGGAACCTTCCGAAGGCCAGATCGTCATTAATAGCCGGAACGTAACCCAGTTGAACAGTCGGGGCGTTGCTCGACTTCGACAGCAACTGGGGCTCGTGTTTCAGGAATTCAAATTCATGCCCTATATGACAGCGCTCGATAATGTAGCACTGGCGGCCCTAGTGATGGGTGTACCGCGGCGAGAAAGTTACACCAAAGCGTATCATCTGCTGCGCGAGCTTGGGCTCAAGGAAAAGTATGATACCAACCCGCTAGCCCTTTCCGGGGGCGAGCAACAACGGGTTGCCATTGCGCGCGCGTTGATGAACGATCCGGTTCTTCTACTAGCCGACGAGCCGACAGGAAATCTAGACGCAGAACTGGCAGAAGAGACGATGCACCTTTTTCTCAAGATCCGGGAGCGGGGCACCACTGTCATGATTGCAAGCCATAACCAGGATCTCACCGAACGATACGGAACGCGGATCATTTCTCTGCGACGAGGCTGCGTGGTGGAGGATCGAGAACGGATTGACGCGGGTCGCGCGCGATGAAGTGGTCCCAGATGGGTTTGATCGGCCGACAGGTTTACCGCAGTCTCTGGGCGCGGCTTTGGACGCATGTGCTGACCTCGGGAACGATGGCCATGGCCTTGTTTGTATTCGGTGCGTGCATGCTAGTGGAAGAGAATCTTCAGGGGCTGTTTAAGCGATGGGGTGATCAGATTCAAATCAATGCGTACTTGGACAAAGGTCTGAGCGCTGCGGACGTTTCACTGTTGCAGGATAAGATACAAAATTTCCCCGAGGTGGAGCGTGTCCGCCATGTTTCCCAGGAGCAGGCTTGGAGGGAGTTTCGGGCGGCCCTAGGTACGCAATCGAACGTGTTGGAAGGTCTTCCAGAGGACGTCCTTCCCGCTTCGTTTGAGGTCCTGGTTAAGCCGGCTTTTCGAGACGGCCCGCTCGTCGAAGCATTGGCTAACCGGCTGCGGAAAGAAAAAGGACTGGCCACGCTTGAATATCCGCAAGAATGGGTTGACAGGTTAAGTCTTGTGGTCCTGGCTGTACAATGGGTGAAGTGGGTGTTGGGTGGTGTCCTCTTCATCGCCACGTTTTTCATCATCGGAAGCACTGTGCGGCTCGCCGTTTTAGCGCAGCAAGATGAAATCGAGATCCTGCAATTGGTTGGCGCATCCGAAGATCTCATCCAGGCGCCGTTCGTGGTCGCGGGCATGATCCAAGGAATTATCGGAGCAGGGTTGTCGGTCTTGTGTCTGTGGTCCTTGTTGCTATTTCTGCGCAATCAAATCCTGACATCGATCGGTTTTTTTGGAATGTTCGGCCAGCTGCAGTTTATCGATTACAGAGGGATCGCACTTATCCTCGCTTTGGGATCGCTGTTGGGCGCGTCGAGTAGTCTATTCTCCCTTCGGAGGTTCATGAAGAGATGGAGAGGCTAAGTCGAAAATCTCTTCTTGCGCTCGCATTTCTTATACTTTGCGCCCCACGGGGTGGCGCTGCCACCGCCGACAAGGACCTTGAAGGAATTAAAAAGAAAATAGAAAAGGAACGGCAGGGAATCAACCAAGTGCGGAAAAGAGAAGGCTCCGTTCTCCAGGCGCTGAGTATGATCGAAAAAGATTTGGAGAAGAAGACGAAAGACTTGAATGCAGCAAACTCGAAGCTCGGCTCGCTGATGAGCGCAATGCAGAAGAAAGAAGCCGAGGCCCAGCAACTGAAAGTATCCCTTGACCAGAGAAGGGAGCTTCTGATGAAACGGGCGGCAGCGCTCTATCGCTGGCTCCGCGGCGGCAGCGCCCTTGTCATTCTTGACGGCGACGTTCCGCTGGGAGTTGCGCTGCAGCGCAAGCGCTATTTGGAAGCGACCGTTCTCTTTGATCGAGAGCTGGTTCACAAATTGAGTGACGAAGCCGCCTACCAGGAAAGCGTCAAGAGAGAGCTGGCGGGCAGGAAGGAACAACTCGAGAACCAAAGACGAATACTTGTTGAAGTCCAGGATTCCATTCGCAAAGACGCAGAGAAAAAGAAGCAGCTACTTGCAAGTCTTCGGCAGGAGAAGGAGAGTCGCGATCGAGCCTTAAAGGAATTAGAGCAAGCTGCGCTGCGTCTCCAGAAGATGATGGATGAGATGTCCAGACGCGCCGTGAGCAAGCCGCCAGGGTTCCCTTCCGGAGCAGGCCTCGAGGCGATGAAAGGGAAGCTGGAGTGGCCAGTACGAGGAGAGGTGACGGGTGACTTTGGTAAAACCAAGCATCCCGAGTTTTCCGCCGAGGTTTTTCGCAAGGGCATTGACATTGAAGCTCCCATCGGAGAAGCAATTAGGGCAGTAGAAAAGGGCAGAATCGTGTTCGCCGACCGTTTCTCGGGCTATGGCAAGATGGTGATCATCGACCATGGAGAGCGATACTTTAGTATTTATGCTCATCTATCTGAAATACTTAAGAACAAAGGTGATGCGGTAACACGAGGTGAGACCCTGGGTCGGGTGGGGGATAGTGATTCCCTTGCCGGAGCGGGGCTTTACTTCGAGATGCGCAAAGACGGCAAGTCCATCGACCCCTTGCCATGGTTCCGAAAATAATAGATATTTTTAAAGGCTTGGGATAGAATACGTGAACTGGATGTTCGGACTTCACCGAGGAGAGAGACTATGCGAATTGTAGCAAAACGCGGGTTCCCCGTGATCCTGTTACTTGTTGGAATGGCCCTGGGGTTTTTTCTAGCCGCGCAATGGGTGCCTAGTGTTTCGGCGGTTCCCCGGCAGGATTATGAAAGCTTAGAGGCTTTTACCAATATTCTTTCTATCGTTAAGAAGAATTATGTGGAGGACGTGGATACCAAGAACCTAGTAAACGGAGCGATCAATGGAATGCTAAGTTCTCTTGATCCGCACAGCGCTTATCTCACGCCTGAACTCTACAAGGAATTACAAATGGACACTCAGGGTCGCTTCGGTGGCCTAGGGATTGAAATTACGGTCAAAGATGGAATTCTGACCGTTGTCTCGCCGATCGAAGATACTCCCGCTGCTAAAGCCGGCGTGAAGCCTGGAGATCAAATCTTTAAGATCGAAAATGAATTCACCAAGGACATGACCCTTGTGGACGCGGTAAAGAAAATGCGCGGGCCGAAGGGGACAAAGATCAGTATCTCTGTAAAACGAGAAGGCGTGCCGGAGCTTATCAATTTTACCTTGATGCGCGATACGATTCGCGTCCAGAGTGTGCGTAGCCGAACTCTTGAAGAAGGTTACGGATATATTCGGCTGGCGCAGTTCCAGGAACGAAGCGATCGTGATGTTCAGAAGGCTCTTGAAAAAATGGCTGCGGAAAAAGGTGGCCTTAAGGGACTAGTGTTGGACCTCAGAAACAATCCCGGCGGCTTGCTTACCCAAGCCGTTCGGATTTCGGATCTATTTCTTGACTCGGGCCTGATTGTTTACACGGAGGGTCGCATCGAGTCTCAGAAGCAGAAATACTTCGCTCAGAAAGAAGGTTCGTGGATGGATTTCCCCGTGGTGGTTCTGGTGAATGGCGGAAGTGCCAGTGCCTCTGAGATTGTTGCGGGCGCGTTACAGGATCACAAGCGCGCGGTGGTATTGGGGACGAAAACTTTCGGCAAAGGTTCGGTGCAAACCATTTTGCCTTTAGATGACAGTTCGGCATTGCGCCTGACCACGGCCCGTTACTTTACGCCTAAGGGGCGATCGATTCAGGCAATGGGCATTGTGCCGGATATCATTGTAGAGAGTGCCCCGCCGCAAGAGGGCAAGGTCGATGACAAGAAGCGGCCGAGCTTGCGTGAGGAAAACCTGCCGGGCCATCTGCAGAATCCACAGAATCAACAACAGGCACCCAATCCGCCGCCGCAGGATCAGGGGGACAACAAAGAGAAGGAAATACCGTCCTCCGCCCCAACGGGAGACGACAGCATCGATAACGACGTGCAGCTAAAGCGGGCGTTGGACTTGCTGAAAAGTTGGGACGTCTTTAAACAGCTGGTGCAAAAGAAAGCGGCCTGAAACTTTCGCACGAGCCTACGTGTCCCAAAGGAATTGCTCGATTAGCCCTCCGCCCGGAGGGCTAATTTTTTGTAGGCTGGTATCCAGTCGTTGGACTCGACCCGAATGAGAAAAGATTCGGACGACTTACCTCTATTCGCCCGCCAAGCTCGACGGTTTTTTACCATCAGCGAGCTCAACCAGATTATTAAGGGGACTCTCGAGCAAGAGTTGGAGGGGTTATGGGTCGTTGGAGAGATCTCTAACTTCCGCGCCGCGCCTTCCGGACACTATTACTTCACGCTGAAAGATGACAAGAGCCAGATCTCGGCGGTGATGTTTCGACGCCAGGGTCTCGGTCTCTCCTTTGTTCCAGAAAATGGCATGGAGGTGTTGTGCTTTGGCAAAGTCAGCCTTTACCCGGTTCGCGGGGATTTGCAGCTGTATGTTGAGAACATGGAGCCAAGGGGACAAGGGGCCCTCTACTTGGCGTTCGAGCAGTTGAAAAAAAAGCTATCGCTCGAGGGACTGTTCGCCGAGGAGCGCAAGAAAGCGTTGCCATTTTTACCCGCTTCTATCGGCGTTGTAACCTCGGAAAAAGGTGCTGCTTTGTGGGACATGCTGCGCATCATCGGCGACCGCTATCCCGATCGCCGCGTCGTTGTGTGGCCTGTGAAAGTTCAAGGCGAAGGGGCAGCCGAAGAAATCGCCACGGGGATCACCGAACTCGGTGCATCGGACCAAGTGGATGTCATGATTGTTGGCCGTGGCGGCGGGTCTTTGGAAGACCTCTGGGCCTTCAATGAGGAGATTGTGGCACGCAGCATCTTTGCCTCGCCGGTCCCGGTAATCTCCGCGGTCGGTCACGAAATAGACTTTACCATTGCTGATTTTGTGGCGGATTTTCGGGCGCCGACGCCGACCGCTGCTGCCGAAATCGTGGTTCCGAGAAAATCCGAATTGGCGGACCAAGTGATGAGTTTGCAAGAACAGCTCCTGAGATGTATGCGGCGGGAGTTGGAGATGGCAAAAGAAAACTGGCGCGGTTTCGTCAAGAGGCTGGCTGACCCTCAACGGAAGTTGCGCGAAATCCAGCAGCGCTTGGATGAGTTGTCCATTGATCTCGTGCGAAGATTTCAAAATAGCCTGCGCCAGTTCAAGGAGCCATTGATCCAGGAGAGCGGGCGCTTGGAGGCATTGAGTCCTTTAGCGGTTTTGCATCGTGGCTACAGCATCGTTTATAAATTGCCGGAGGAGACCATCGTCAAAGACGCAAACTCTCTCGGCCTAGGCGACCGCGTGCGCGTCACTTTCGCCGAGGGAAAGTCGATCTGCCGCGTCGAGGAGAAGGAATAACCGGCGATGGCTCGCGTTGCGACGTTGGCGCTGGCCACGCTGTGGATACTGGCGAGTGTTGCCTTGGGGGCAGCCCACCCCAACGCGAACGCAATCAAGCCCATCGAAGTTCTCCAGGGCGAAATCGCCGAGTTGCAGATTCCCAGCCAAGGCCTGTCGGCCGTCGCGGGAAGGCTCGGCAAGGAGATCCTTCCTTTCTATAGGAACGGCGCAGGCACGTATGCGGCTTTCGTGGGGATCGATCTAGAAGCGAAACCCGGCATGGTCAAAGTGATTGTCAAAGGCATAACAGATGCCGGTGCTCATCACGAGACCGCGATCGCTTTGAAGATCAAGCCAAAGTTGTTCAAGAAAGAGTCTTTTTCGGTCGCAGCGGAATTCGATAGTTTTAGCGAAGAGGTGCTCGAAAGAATCCGAAGGGAGCAGGATGAGTTCTCCCGAGTCTTCGCAACTAGCGCGCCGCAGCGATTGTGGGAAGGAGCGTTCGTCCCGCCGGTATCCGCGGAGATTTCATCCCCATTCGGTTATCGCCGCGTCATCAACGGGACGCCTAGAGCACCGCATACTGGCACGGATCTGCGAGTTCCCACGGGGACTGAGGTACGAGCTTCAAATCACGGGAAAGTTGTGTTGCTGGGAGACTTTTTCTTTAGCGGCAGGAGTGTGATTTTGGATCATGGCGGCGGGTTATACACCATGTATTTTCATCTGTCCGAGTTTGGGGTCGAGGAGGGAACGACGGTTGGTAAGGGCGATGTCATCGGGCTGTCCGGCATGACCGGCCGCGTGACTGGCCCTCACCTTCATTGGGGGGCGCGGCTGAACAACGCCCGGATCGATCCTTTTGAGCTCGTCGCCAAACTTTCGGGTAGATCCGACAAACCGGCCCGCGCGCAAACGGTAGTCGAGATACCGGAGAAATGAGATGGCTAAAAAAGATCAGTCGGGTAAGAAGTTTGAGGTCGCACTGGGAGAGCTCGAACAGGTCGTCGAGCAGTTGGAATCGGGAGATCTCTCGCTCGAAGACTCCTTGGCTGCCTTCGAAAGGGGCATAGGACTGGTCAAGTACTGCAATCAGAAATTGAGTGAAGTAGAAAAGAAAGTTGAATTCTTGCTCAAGGACAAAGAGGGACGACTGCAACTCAAGACGTTGGACTCTCTGGCCGACGATGAGGAAAGGGACGAATAAATCATAAGGGACTGCCGGAGAATCTGCTCACGTCCCGCTCTATAGCGACCCCTTGGTACAGCTCAGCTGCTGATTCAAGATTGAGACATACTTACAATCCAGAGAGTTGTGCTACCCGTTCCTGTAAATACTTCACAATAAGCCTCCGCGAGACAAAGTCCTCTGAGTACACTGCCTCCCCAATATTCAATCGAGCCGTCCAGTGATGACTCTTCGTGTATCGAAATCCGGTTGGAATAATCGGGATTTTAGTTCCTAGACGTCTCTCGGCGGCGGCCGCGATGACTGCAAAACCGGCTTTAAACGGGAGGAATTCTTCCGGTTGCTTTTTCGGCGTGTAGTGCGGGTCAATGTTAGGATAACCTTCCGGAAACACAACGAGGATGCGACCTTCAGCGAGAAGCTCCACAGAATCAGATAGTGCTCTGCGCTGATGGCGGTTAACGTCCCCAGCCGTGAATGCACTCTTTCTCTGACAGGGACCGGGGTTGGCGTATGTTTCTAAAGCCTCGCTACGCAACACGACGGGCCAGCGCGCCAGCGTGGTGGCCAATTTCATTAACTGCCGGATGTAAGCGCTTTTCGTCCAATCCAAGGTTACCAATATATGGATGGGACGTGGAATTGAAAGAAACAGGACCACACCATCAAACAGATGATGATAATGTCGGGCGACCAAAACGGCCGGTCCATACTCCGGGACGTGGCGTAGACCGGTGACTTTCATTTCGAGATGCTTTGCGGCGAGCGCTTGAGCGAGGAGCCGCATCCCTAGGTATGTGATTCGATCGAACAAAGACATGGATAAGGATTTCAAAGCTATAAACTCTCGCTACTATGATGCGGCGGTTTTCACCTATCTAGGGACTCAAAGGTCCCGCTAGTACGGCGCACATAGAGTCGGCCTCGCCACACCTGGCGGCGCTTGAACGTGCTCGCGATTAACCGAACCGCCACTGGAAGATCGAGTAGCGGAGAAAACCAATAAGTCCAAGGTTTTCGCTCGTACGCCCTCGCGATGCCCACCAGAGTGCCGAGGCGAGTTAAACCTAGAGTTAAGTTGAGCGCGAACAACCACCCCGGCGCGCCGGCCGCATAGCTGATGACCAAGAGAGGCAATGGCAACGATTGAATCAATAAAATCTCCAGCAGACCTGTCGCCTCACGCCAGCTAAAGTATTGATCGCGAGTGGGCAGGGATCTCGGCCAGTTGGACCATGTCGCATGCCAGTCTTCGTACATTCTTACCCAAGCCAATCCGTCGCTTTCATAAAAGCCGATGGCCTCGCCGCATTCGGCCAGTCTGCGAACGATCGTAATATCCTCACATAAGGATCGTTGAGCAGCCAGGAACGCATCGGTTTCTGACAAGGTCTCTCGTCGGCTAAAGAAACACTGCCCGTTGGCTTGAACCTGGTGCGGGTTGCGAGTGGCCTTTCCCGGTATGCCGAAGCGGTAGACGAGAGTTGTCAGGAGGCTGGGGTGGAGCAGAGCATCCGCCCAACCGGACAGATGCTGACGCGTCGCAACGGAAAAGGTTGAAACGCCAGTGCGTTCAGCATGAGCCAACAAGGAAAGCACGAGCACAGGTGAACAGCATACGTCAGCATCGATGCAGAGAACCCACTGCGACCGTGCATCGAGTTTTTTCAAGCCAACGTATAAACCCCACGCTTTGCCAGTCCAATCACCTGGAACCGGGCTGGCATCAATCAATCGTACACGCCGATCGCTCGATTGATAACCCTCGACCACGGATTGGGTGCCATCGGTGGAACCGCCGTCCACCATGAGGATCTCTGCCACTGTCTCCGATTGCGCAATAAGACATTCAAGACAAGTTTTGATGCGCGCTGTTTCGTTAAGGACCGGAACAATGACGCTCACCCGTTCGGGGTGCGGAGCGCTAGTCGCTTTGATTTTTTCGCCGCCGGCAGTTTGGATGAGGCGCAGAACGACGCGCAGAGCCAGGATGATCTGCATCGCACCTAATAGCAACAGGATCATGACAAGTTCCGCTAAAGCTCAGGCTCGTTTTACTTTGATTTCGAGTCTGTTTTTCGGAGCGATTCGCAAGTGGTGCCCATCGGGACCGGGCTAATAGAAAAGTGGCTTCCCTTTGGATCAGGTTCGATTTCTGGAGATCGGTTAAGGAAACTTGGATGGGCACCCAGTACCCGGTGTTCAAAACTACGAACTTCGATGTCGCCGTCGATTCTGCCGGGCGTGAGGACTCTTCCATTGAGAACCGACTGGCCGCGCTGCACGACGTAGAGTTCGCCATCGGGCAACAAAGGAACGGACAGCCTCAAGGTTGCACCGGGATGCCCGTCTCCGTCCCAATCGTAAACCGCCGGGTCGTCGATTTTGGTTGGCAACTTGCCGTCAGCCGAGTCCGATCTGTAACCGATCCGCTCGGTACCGAGATCCGCCCGGTAGCGCCAACCTTGACCGTCCCTTTCTATTTGAATCGGGTAGGTGTGTTTGGCGAGAGCCGCCACAAACTTGTCCGGGAAGACCATTTTAATCATTGCCGAGTCTTCCAGGACGCGGAATTCGCAAACCTGATGACTCTGGACCAAGTCCACTCCCGCTCTTCGTACTTCTACAAGCGACACGGATTTCGACGCGGACTTCGAACTACCGAAGAAAGGCAGGCGCGAGACAGTCGCCATAATCATCTCCAACCGGTAGGTACCGGGAGGAAAAATCGAGTCTTCTTGAGCCGTGGCAACAGCTGAAAAGCCCATGAGCTCAATGACGATAATGACTGCGATCCATGCCTTAGTGCCAAGGGTTAGAGACTTATTGATCGGGTGGTGCTTGTACATTAATGCAATCTTTCTACAGAAGCCGCGTGAATCTGATTTTGAACAATCGACTATATGGACTTTTGCTGCTTGGGATTGAAGAGATTTTGAAGCATCTGACGGCGATAGCTAAATATCTTCTCCAAATCCGGCGCAATTAGAAACTTTTGAATTAGTTCCCCACCTAACGTGGAGTACCAAACGCTGTCTCCTATGACCGTTCCTCTGCTGTCTTCAGAAAAAGTATGTTCGTGAACCCATAGGGTGTATGGCCCCCTGATTTGCCGGTCGACAAAACGATTTGGCGGCTGCCAAACCGAGATCTCGCTTTGCCACCGAATAGGAATACCACGCAGCCTGAGCCGGTAGTCCAAAAGCGTGCCCTCACGCATCTCGATGGATGACGTTGTTAACATCTCGAAGTGCAGCCATGGAGGTGTAAGTCGATCCAAGTTTATCGGATCGGAAAAGAAACTGAAGATTTCTTCTCGAGGTTGGGGCAGCCACAGTTCGGTTTGTAGTTGGTATGTTCACATTAGGTTTGCATGTGCTGGTTATGGCGTTCCGCGATAAAAGACCAACGCACTAAACGTGGTTGCGTAGCATCAGCTCCTTCGGGCTCGGCTCCAAGTAGACTTGGTCTTCTAGATAAACAATATTGTATTTCTTGGCGTAATGGCGCACCAGAGTGAGCGGGACGACCAAAGGGATAAGCTGGCGGCGAAAGTCGGCAACCAGTTCTACCAATTCTTTACGCTCTTCCGCCGATAACCGCTCGGAAAAGTAGCCGACCATGTGTTCCAGTACATTACAGTGCTTCCTTGCGCTGGCATGAACCGCAAGAGCTTCCATAAATATCCGGCCATACAGTTCATACGCTGCACCGATCGCCGACTTCTTGGCTTCAGCGACGAGCCAGCCGAGCCGACGATAGTGGGGGTCGCTGTGAGCCAGGAGGAGAAACTTATGGCTGGTGTGAAAGCCGGTAAGTGCTCGAAGCGACCTGCGCTCCTTGGTCAATTGTCGCCATCGGTGATACGCGAAGACCCGTTCAACGAAATTTTCACGCAGGCGCGGGTCGTTGAGTCTTCCTTCCTCTTCAACGGGCAAGAGCGGCAGACGCCTCATGAGCACGGCTGCGAAGAGACCCCGTCCCTGTCGCGCCGGCGTTCCATTTAGCCCATAGATTCGCACCCGTTCCATCCCGCAGCTTGGCGAGTTCTTTTTCAAGATATAACCGGAAAGATCCAGTTGCGTTAGTGATTGGGTGCGCTGGCTGGCATATTGGTTCATTTTCAGCGTCCAGTCGTCACCGGAACGTTCAGCGATCATTCGTGGATCCGTAGGATTGCCGACGAGGCGAACTGGTTTCCGCGGTATCCCCATTCCGACTTCCACCTCGGGACATACGGGAATCCATTCGACATAAAGACCAAAGATATCCGTCAGAAAACGGTCTCGTTTATCGCCGCCATCATAACGGACCTTTTGCCCGAGTAAACACGCGCTGATTCCGATTCGTGGTTTTGAAGGAAAAAACTCTTGCATCGGGTGTTTACTATGTATTACATTAATGCTATCAACGTCAAGTATAATTATCTTTATGAAAGACCTGCGAGAGAAACGCGTATGAAACTGGTCATCGCTGGTGCTTCGGGTTTCATCGGCTCGATGCTCGTTCAACGACTTCGACAGCGTGGGAATGAGCTTCTTTTGCTGAGCCGTAAACCAAAGGCCGCGGCAGCAGCTCCGAACACAAAGTGGATCGCGTGGGAGCCGGGCGAGTCCGGGAGCTGGGAAGAATCCATCGATGGAGCCGACGGCATAGTCAATTTGGCTGGAGAGGGCATAGCCGAAAAACGCTGGACGGAGCGGCAAAAGGAGATGATTCTCTCAAGCCGCATCGACAGCACGCGCGCACTGGTTCATGCCATTGCGAAGGCGAAATCGAAGCCTAAGTTTCTCATCAATGCTTCAGCCGTGGGTTATTACGGACCTCGCGGCGATGAAACGGTGACGGAAGAAAGTGTGCCGGGCAAAGATTATTTGGCACGTGTTTGTGTGGCCTGGGAGGAGGAGGCGAGAAAGGCCGCGCATCACGATGTGAGAGTGGCGCTGATGAGAACCGGTATTGTATTAGCCAAAGGCAAGGGCGCGTTAGCCAAGATGGTTACACCTTTCAAATTTTTTGTCGGCGGCCCCTTGGGGTCAGGCAAACAGTGGATGCCCTGGATTCATATCGAAGACGAAGTCGGCTTGATGCTTTTCCTAATGGAAAACACCAACGCTCACGGTAGCTTCAATGCGACGGCTCCGAATCCCGTTACGATGGAAGAATTTTCCAACGCTCTGGGCAAAGTTTTAAACCGACCTTCCTGGGCCTCTGTACCGGCATCTGCGTTAACGCTACTTTTGGGCGAGATGGCGGATATGATTTTGGCGGGTCAAAAGGCGCTGCCGAAAGCGGCTGAAAAGCTGGGCTACAATTTTAAGCACCCGACAATTAAGGACGCTCTTGAATCCTTGGGTCTATAAAATTGATTGTCTGAAACCATTGACCCTGGGATGTAACGGATGGCACGAGGAAGAAAGGGTGTTGATTGGGACCCGTTCAAAAAGGATTATTTGAAGGCTCTTTTGGCGGGCGACCGGGCAGCGGCGGGTGAGGTCGTTGAAAGTTTACTTGCTGGCTCGATGGCTCTCCCGGCAATCTACTTGAATGTTTTGTCTCCCGTCATGGTTCAAATCGGAGAATTGTGGGGACGGGGAGCGATAAACGTTGCGCAGGAAAAGCTTGCGACCCAGATCACGTTAGGACAAATGGCGAAACTTCGATTGTTGCAAGTTGCGCCTCGGCTATCGGCGCACCGTGTCTTGGTTTCCTGTGTCGAGGGAGAAGAGCATTATATCGGTGCCAGAATGGCGGCTGATCTGTTCATGATGGAAGGATGGGCCGTTGATTTCTTGGGCCCCAACGTGCCGGGCACGTCTTTGATCGAGATGATCAAGAGCCGGCGACCCCAGCTGGTGGCGTTGTCTGCGACAATGCAGCGTCACGTCAAAAAAATGAAAGGCTTAATCCGACAATTGACGACTCTCTCTCCACGACCGAAGGTATTATTGGGTGGGCAGGCGCTAAGCGACGGTAAATCGTCGGGGCCGAACAAGTTAATCTATAGAGTGGCCAGCAATGTTGTTGAGGGGCTAAACATCGCTAGAGATTTGCTGAGTTCGGAAACGCCAAAAACGGTTCTTGACGCCTATCTAAAAGATCTAGGGCGCCAGGTACGCGAGCTTCGCGGTCAAGCAGGGTGGACGCAGCAGCGATTAGCGGAGCTAACTGGACTGACGCGGGCTTACATCGTTCTAGTCGAAGGTGGAAAGCAAAATGTAACTATGGACGTCGTGATTCGGCTGGCGAATGCTCTGGGGGTATTACCGGAACGCTTGCTGGCTCAATGAGAAACCGTGGGCAAGCAAGCACCGGTTCCAAATGAAAAATCTTAGATTAAAGCGAGGTGACCCGATGTTCGCTTCAACAACAGTTGGGGCCGGATTAGCGGAATGTTATCCGTTGGACGGAGCCGAGGATGGCACAAATGGATTCCTGCCGTGTGGAATTGAGCTGCGCGATCTTTTGGGGTCAAACATCAATGATTCAGTAGTCGATATCCTTGAGAGGACACTGCTGCATCCCGTTAGAGACTTGACCACGCATCACGGCAAGAGAATTCGAGGACAGCTTGTTATGCTTGGCCATCGGCTGGTCGGCGGTTTTAGCCCGTCTTCACTGCGTACTGAGCAGCAGTGCAGGACATGCGTTGAGGTGGTTGAGTTTATTCATGCCGGTTCCCTGGTGGTGGATGATATAGAGGACGGCAGCCGAATCCGCCGTGGCCGTGGGGCACTCCACGTGCGCTACGGAATGCCCGTTGCCCTCAATGCAGGCAATTGGCTTTACTTTTGGCCCTTCGAGCTAGTGAAAAAATTGGGGCTGCCGCACGACAAACTGCTCCTCGTCTATGAACACTATCATCGAACTCTGCTTAGAGCCCATTTCGGCCAGGCGTTGGACTTAGGGAGTCGGGTCGATAACTTACCGCCAGGTCAAATCAGAGAGACTTGCTTGGCCTCCATGCATCTCAAAACCGGTGCTCTGATAGGATTCGCGGTTTCTTTGGGAGGAATTATTGGCGGTGCGCCCGAGAAGGCTTTCCGTATTCTAAACGATTTTGGCCGGGACCTGGGAGTGGGTCTGCAGATGTTCGACGACTTAGGTAATGTGATCGGTCGGTGCGAACCGTCCAAGCAGTACGAGGACCTGATGCTCTATCGTCCCTCTTGGGTCTGGGCTTGCGCAGCCAAGACAAGTTCCAGCGAGGATTTCGCGCAGTTCGTGTGTGCTGTCCGCAAGCTACCTGTCGCGGATGGCTTGCAGGCCTGGTTTGAACGTCATCATCTTATCACTCTGGCGCGGCAGGGTGCCCGAGATCATATGAATTGGACTTTCCAAAGACTTGAACAGCGGCTCAACGCAGAACAGATAACATGGTCCAAACGAGCCTTCGAAAAGCTTCGGGAGCTCGGCGAAGAGATCGCGGTGGCCTATGAATAAGCCACGTGTGGCGGTGATCGGTAGCGGGTTCGGTGGGCTCGCGGTCGCGATTCGCCTACAAGCCGCCGGCTGCGACACCGTCATCTTCGAGAAGCGTGACCAGCCCGGCGGTCGGGCTTACGTCTACCATGACCACGGCTTTACCTTTGATGCCGGCCCGACTGTTATTACGGCCCCAGACTGCTTGAGGGAACTGTTCATCTTGGCGGGTAAGTTGATGGACGATTACGTTACGTTGCTGCCTGTAAGTCCTTTTTATAGGCTCTTCTGGGAAGATGGATATCGGTTCGATTACTCCGACGATTCAAGAGCGGTGGAGGGGCAAATCGCCGAGAAGGCGCCCAGGGATGTAAAAGGCTATAGGAGATTTCTCAACTATTCAGAAGAGGTCTTTAAGGAGGGATACGAGAACCTTGCCCACGTGCCTTTTTTGAATTTATGGAACATGCTTTCGGTCGTGCCGCAGCTGCTCAGACTAGAGGCGTACCGCTCCGTTTACAGCATCGTTTCCAAATATGTCCAGGATTCTCATCTGCGACAGCTTTTTAGTTTTCATTCCCTGCTTGTCGGGGGCAACCCATTCACCACAACTTCCATTTACACGTTAATTCATTGCCTGGAACGGAAGTGGGGTGTTTATTTCCCCAAGGGAGGAACGGGCGCCCTCGTGCAAGCGTTGGTGCAGTTGTTTCGGGACCTCGGTGGTGAAATCCGGCTTGAGTCAGAAGTCACCGAGATTGTGACTAAGGGCGCCGAGACCGTCAGTATCATAACGAAAGATGGCCAGGAGGAAGGTTTTGGTCGGGTGGTTAGCAATGCCGACGTGTATCATACGTATGATTCATTGTTGCGGCGGGAGCAACGGGTCGAAGGAATCCGCCAAAAGCTCAGGCGTAAGACTTACAGCATGTCGCTATTCCTGATTTATTTTGGAACAAGGATCAAGTACCCAGGGTTGCTCCATCACAACATTCTGTTCGGTCCAAGATATCGTGAGCTTTTGAACGATATTTTTGAACAGGGTATTCTGGCGGACGATTTTTCACTCTACCTTCATGCGCCGACGCGCTCTGATCCGACGTTAGCGCCGCCAGGCTGCGACGCGTTCTATGTTTTGTCTCCTGTGCCTCATCTGGGCAAGTCCCGGATTGACTGGAAAGCGGAAGGGCCTCGGTATGCTGAAAAGATTCTCGGATATCTGGAACGGCACTATATGCCGGATCTCAAAAGCGTCGTCGTTACTCAACGAATCTTTACGCCCTTGGATTTCAAAGTTGAGCTTAATGCCCATCTCGGATCCGCATTCTCGTTGGAGCCGAAGTTACTGCAAAGTGCTTATTTTCGCGTGCACAACCGGGACAGAAATATTCGTGGGCTTTATTTTGTCGGAGCGGGAACGCATCCGGGAGCGGGAATCCCAGGTGTTGTCAACTCTGCGAAGGCAACTGCGAGTTTAATACTCGGCGATCTGCAGGCTAGGCCGGCTAGAGAGAGTCAAAAAGCGAAACGAGTGTCTTATGCGTGACGCGATGTCGCCGGAAGTCAAAACGGCGCTGGAGCAGTGCCGTTGGATGATCAAAAAGGGCTCGAAGAGTTTTTCGCTCGCCGCTCGACTTTTCGATCCTGAGATTCGTGACGCGGCATTTTTTCTGTACGGTTGGTGCCGTTACTGTGACGATCAAGTTGATCAAGCTGGAAAAACGGAAAGTCCGGAAGAACTCGCGAAGCGCGTCAAAGCTCTCAAGGATAGCACCGCTTCTGCTTTTTCTTTCGCACCGCAGAGAGAACCCGTGTTTGTGGCACTCTCCAATACATCGCGCACCGCTACGGCATTCCTGCGCACTATGCTTTGGAGCTCATCGAGGGGATGGCCATGGATGTCCGGGGCACTCGTTACGGGACGTTGAAAGAGCTGCTTCTCTATTGTTATCGTGTCGCCGGTACTGTCGGATTGATGATGTCCCACGTCATGGGCTTGCGGGATGAGAGGGCGCTCAAATACGCGGCGGATCTGGGAATCGCCATGCAGCTCACCAACATTGCCCGAGACATCACCGAGGATGCCGCCATGGGTAGGATTTATCTTCCGTTGAGCTGGCTGCAGGAGGCGGGGATACGTCCCGAGGAAATCGCTGCGCCTGAGCATCGTGATAAACTGGCTATATTGACCCTCCGTTTGCTCCGAGAAGCCGACCGTTACTACCGGTCAGGGGATGCGGGCCTGTGGTATCTTTCCCTTCACTCCGCCTGCGCCGTGGCTGCGGCCCGGCATGTCTACTCGGAGATCGGTGCGTCGCTACTCCGGAAAGGAGCGTGCGCCTGGGATCAACGGACTTATGTGACCGGCTCGTTAAAGCTATGGGTCGTTGTGCGCGGCGTTCTCAGTTTGATCAGGTCGGTGCCGGGGCGGATGTGGACACCGTGGTCTCCAGCGCCGCTTCGAATGATCTGGAAACATTCCAATGAGGAGTAAATCTGTAAAATCTCGGACTCCGTGTCATACTACGGATTTGGGGGCTAGATGCAATTCATTCCTTGGCTTTTTCTAATCGTTCAGGCAGGAATCGTAGTCGCGAGCCTGCTGGGTTATGGAATCTTTACCTCACGGCCCGATCTGTTGGCTCAGGTCGATCCGCAAGCCCGGTTCTTCGCCTGGGCCTTTCACGGCTTCGCAGTTGGCAACATGCTTTTCGGCGGGCTCGCCGTTGTGGCCGAGTCACTTTTGCGTGGGCGCAAGCCAGCGATCCTTGCCTTGGTAGCTATCTACATTGTCAGTCTGATGAGTGAGTTGCTCGGCACGGCCTATGGCGTGCCCTTTGGTGCCTATTCCTACACGACTTTGCTCGGTCCAAAGTGGTTTGATCTCGTGCCTCTGCTGATTCCCCTGAGCTGGTTCACGATGAGCTGGGCGGCATGGGTCATTGCGCGTCACAGAGCGCAAGGATTTCGTGCGGTGCTATTGGGAACATGCCTGCTATTGGCGTGGGATCTGTTATTGGATCCTGCAATGAGCCGGGTGACAAGTTATTGGGTTTGGGCAGACAAAGGACAATACTATGGTATGCCATGGAGTAACCTCCTGGGTTGGGCGATGACCGGTTTCGTGCTGCTGGTAATACTGCGCAAGCTCGCCCCGGAACCGAAAAGCGATGTACGCTTTTCCCTTAGTGTTTATTCTATTAACTTTTTCTTACCTCTGGGATTTTGCGTGTTGAATGGTTACTGGATCGCCGTCGTGGCAGGCATCGGAGCCGCGGTGGCGGCGTTCTTATTCTTTGGTTCCAGGAAGGCGTCCCGCTTGCCGCAGGCTGAATCGGCGAAACTAGTTACCCAACCCCGCACTTCCTAGGGGCGGATCCTGGTTGCGTTTGAAGATGAGATTCAGTCAATGGTACATTTAGCGCCGTAAACGGCGGCGCCAAGAGAGTCGAACGGTGTGACTAACTTTGATCTTGTGAATCATTTCAATTACCCGCGGAGCCATGATAGATCATGCTCCGGGTCGCTGCCTGATGACCTACGTATGACGTTACCGGTTCACTAACTCAGGAGATGGATGTCTAAGATGGTACGACTGCTGGATCATATCGAAACCCCAAAACATGTCCGCCAACTCAGTGTCGCAGAACTCTCGACGCTGGCGACGGAGGTGCGAGAGGAAGTCATTTCGATCGTGTCCGAAGTAGGGGGACACTTGGCGTCGACCCTGGGCGCCGTGGAGTTGACACTTGCGCTCCATTACGTCTTCGAAACGCCGGACGATCGCATCGTTTGGGATACCGGACATCAAGCCTATGCGCATAAGCTCATCTGTGGCAGACGGACTCGCTTGGCCACCATTCGTCAGTGGAATGGGTTGAGTGGATTTTTGAGCCGTGAGGAGAGTGAATACGATGTCTTTGGCGCCGGCCACGCCGGCACTTCTATCTCCGCCGCCCTCGGCATGGTGGAAGCCAAATCACTTGAAGGATCGTTCCGTAAAGTCGTCGCTGTGATAAGCGACGGCGGACTTAGTGCGGGGCTTACGTTTGAGGGGCTCAATCAGGCGGGCCACCTCGATAAAGATCTAATCGTCGTTCTCAATGACAATGCAATTTTCATTGATCCGCGCGTCGGTGCGGTTTCCTCTTTCCTTAGCAAACAGTTTACGACGGATTTCGGCGTGCGTATGCAAAAGCAACTGTCGAGTTGGCTTTTGAGTCTCCCCAGGGGAGAGAACCTTAAATATGCAGCACGCAAACTCAAGGACTCCTTCTTAGGCCTGGTGACGCCGGGGTTTCTTTTCGAGAGCTTGGGGTTCCAATACGTCGGTCCCATTGACGGTCACAACATCACGGAAATGGTCGCAACCTTTCAGAACGTCAAGAAAATCGACGGTCCAACTCTGGTCCATGTGCTGACGACGAAAGGGAAAGGCTACGCGCCGGCGGAAAATGATCCCGTCAAATATCACGCTGTCACTCCATTTCATGTGCTCACCGGCAAACCCAAGAAAGAAAAGGGGCCGATCCCCACCTATACGGATGTTTTTGCTCAGGCGCTTATTCGTTTGGCAAAGGAGAACCCCAGGGTCGTGGGCATTACGGCTGCCATGGGCAGTGGAACGGGCATTGACAAACTGTCGCGGGAAATTCCCGACCGCAGTTACGATGTCGGTATCGCAGAGCAGCATGCGGTTACCTTCGCAGCTGGCATGGCGACTGAGGGCTTCATTCCCGTGGTGGCTATCTATTCCACATTCTTGCAGCGCGGCTACGATCAGATTCTCCATGATGTTTGTTTGCAGAACCTCCACGTGGTCTTCGCTCTCGACCGGGGCGGTCTGGTCGGCGCGGACGGGCCCACCCATCATGGTGTCTTTGACTTTTCCTACATGCGATCGATCCCTAACATTGTGATCATGGCCCCGAAGGACGAAAACGAATTGCAGCACATGCTGAAAACCGCAGTCGAGCATCAGGGTCCGGTTTCACTGCGCTATCCCCGCGGCGAAGGCTGGGGCGTTGAGATGGACTCTGAGATGCGGCGATTAGAGATCGGCAAAGCGGAGCTACTGCGCGAAGGTAGTGATGTGGTGATCGCCGGCATCGGCCATACCGTAGTCTATGCGCTGAAGGCAGCCCAGGATTTGGCCGCTTTAGGTATCGATGCTGCGGTTGTGAACGCACGTTTCGTGAAGCCTCTCGACAAAGAGTTATTCCGCCAGTTGGTTCCCGGCATTCCTAACCTGATTACAGTGGAAGACCACGCTTTGGCAGGCGGTTTCGGCAGTGCCATTCTGGAGTTCTTGGCTGATGAGGGAATCGGCGAAGTACGTGTCAAACGACTCGGCGTTCCAGATCGCTTCATCCCACACGGTACGCAAGATGAACTGAGAAAAGTTTGCGGCTTTGACAAGGACGCCATCACGCAAGCGACGTTGCAAATGGTTCGGCGGGGAAGGAAGAGAAACCGGGAGGGATGGGAAAGAGGGAGCGCTTAGACAAGATCCTGGTTGAGCGTCATTTGGTGGTCAGCCGTGAGGACGGGCGCGGCAGAATTCTGGCTGGTGAAGTGTGGGTGAATGATCAACCCGTCACGAAGGCTGGGACGCTCATTGACGAGAACGCTGCCATCCGGGTCAAATCCCCACCACCCTATGTTAGCCGTGGCGGAACCAAATTGGAAACGGCCCTGCGTGAATTCTCAATCGACCTCGCCGATAAAGTCGTATTGGACGTGGGCGCATCCACAGGAGGCTTCACCGATTGTCTACTGACCCATGGCGCAGCGCAGGTCTATGCCGTGGATGTCGGTTACGGCCAGCTCGATTGGAAACTGAGAAATGATCCGCGTGTTCTCGTCTTAGAAAAAAGAAACATTCGCTACCTGCAAGTGTCCGATTTGCCTCGTCCCGTAGATTTTGCGACCATCGATGTCTCCTTTATTTCCCTGCGTTTAGTTTTGCCGCAGGTGAGGACCCTTCTCATCGCCGGCGCGGCGGTCATCGCTCTAATCAAGCCTCAGTTTGAGGTGGGAAAAGGCAAGGTGGGAAAAGGAGGGGTCGTCCGTTCTCACGAGGAGCACATGCGCGTGATTGACAGGATTTCACAGGCCGCTGTGGGGTTCGGTTATCAGGTGTGCGGTACCATCGAGTCGCCTTTGCTTGGACCAAAAGGTAATAAGGAGTTCTTCCTGCATCTCAAGGACACGCAAGGTTTACCGTGAGAAGACCAAGATCCTTCCAAGTGTTCGTCATGCTCCTCAGCGAAAATTTGTGACCGCTTTTGTCAAAATAGCCCACCGCGGCGCCTCCGGCAATTTTCCGGAAAATACTTGTCTGGCTTTTGAGAAGGCGATCGAAGCCCGTGCCGACATGATCGAGATGGATTGCCAACTGACCGGCGATGGACATATCGTCATTTTTCATGACGAGCGGCTCAAGCGCACCGCCGGCGTGGGTGGGACCGTCAAGAGCAAGACATTGGAGCAGCTCAAGAAACTCGACATCGGACATTGGAAAAAAAAATCATTCAGAGGAGAACGAGTCCTTACTCTGGAGGAGGTTCTGGAAATTGTCTCCGGAAAAGTCGAGCTTTGCCTTGACATCAAACAGTTCAGCGATTCACGGCCAGGGATGGAGATAAAACTTTTGTTCATTCTTAGCCATTACGATTATTTGGATCAAACGATTTTTTCTTCGTTCGACTATCACTGCCTGAGGCGCGTCCGAGAGTTGGCGCCTGAAGCACGCATCGGGATGATTTACGGTATCGGCGTCAAAGAAGATCCTTTTGTCGCCGCACAGCAACTTGACGCTAGCTCGATCCATGTCCATCAGAAACTCGCTACCAGGGCGTTTTTGGACAAGGCTTGGGAAGCCGGGCTCGACGTCCACGTTTGGACGGTCAACGAACTCCACGACATGGAAAAATTCGCTTCCTTAGGTGTCCAAGGGATTGTCTCCGATTATCCGGAAAAGTTTTGGAGATTAAAGCCGTAGAGCAGAGTAGACTCTGATTCGCGAGACCGAGTGTCAGATGGTCGCCTTACGTCGCCAATAGAGGCGAACGAATCTCTGATACC
>WNFP01000874.1_pt1 | contig 29064 bp, 20 predicted proteins | sample 5400201 | NCBI WGS metagenome assembly WNFP01 (sample SAMN13153355, study PRJNA577476) | soil metagenome | isolation source: 115 cm saprolite under Madrone tree | place: USA:California | collected 2016-06-14 | reverse complement strand
CGCGAAAACCGCCCAATCCTAGATGGCGCCAGCCTTTTTTAGCGCCTTGTAAGCGCCGTGCTTATTGATCGTCTTGAGACCTCGTGCCGTAACGCGGACGCGCACAAATTTCTTGAGCTCCGGCACCCAAATACGGTGGTGGTGCAAATTTGGCGCGAAAATGCGCGGCACCATTTTCGTCACGTGTCGGCCTACGCCGCCTTTTTTCTTGGCTAAACCACGCCGGTGAATGACGCTGCCGCGCATGGCCCTGGATCCTGTGATATCGCAAATTCTTGACATACTCTGAGCCCAATGAGGCGGCGTAAGCTGCCGTGCAGAGGCCAGCGCGTCAAGTAAATCGCAACTGCGAAGTGACATCAGCCAGCGTCGATTAGTGATTGGTTGAACGCGCCATCGCTGCTCGCAGTCAAACCTAGCCCGCACAAGAACCTATGTAATTTGCACGATCGAAATCGCACAGAGCCAATGCACAAAAACAATCATAAACTGCGGATCGGTATTGTCGGAGCAGGCAACATCGTTCGCACGCGGCATTTGTCCGCACTGAAAGCCAAGCCGGATGTGGAAATCGTTGCGGTTTCCAATTCCACATACGAAAGCTCCGAGAAATTTTGCAGCGAAAACCTGCCTGAAGCGACACCGATAAAAAATTGGCCGGACTTGGTGGCGTTGCCGGACATCGACATCGTTTGGATCGGCACACCGCCTTACATGCATTCGGCGGTGACAATTTCCGCGCTTGAGGCGGGCAAACACGTTTTTTGTCAGGCGCGCATGTCAATGGACTTGGCTGAAGCGGAAGAAATGCTTGCAGCATCAAAACGTTATCCCGAGCTGGTGACCATGCTTTGCCCGCCGCCGTTCGGAATGCAGGCGGATTTGATGGTGAAAAAGATTCTCGCGGAAAATTACATTGGCCGACCACATCACGTGCGGCTGCAAAGTTTCACCGGCAATTATTTGGATTCCGAGACTCCGGCGCATTGGCGCCAAAAGATTGAGATCAGCGGACTCAACACTCTGACCCTGGGAATTTACGTGGAGGTATTGCAACGCTGGCTCGGCGATATCACCGGCGTGTTCGCGCGCGGGAAAGTCATTCATCCGATTCGCGAAGGTTACGACGTGATCATTCCCGATATGCTGACCGTTCTGTGCAGTTTCGAAAATGGCGCTGAAGGCGTCCTGGAGTTTAGCGGCGTCAATGCGATGGAGTCAGGTGATCGGCTGGAAATTTACGGCAGCGCGGGCACGCTCACGTACGATTTCAGTTCCGACGTCGTGGAAGCGGGAAAGCTCGGGGATCGAGTGCTCCACGTGGTCGATATTCCCCAGGAATTGGAAGGTGAATGGCGCGTGGAAGAAGATTTCCTGGCTGCGGTGAAGTCAAAGGGCCGAGTGCGTCCCCATCCTACGTTCGAAGATGGCCTTCGATACATGCGCGTCGTGCAAGCTGTCGCTGATTCTCGTGCGCGGAATGAATGGGTAGCGATCAAAGGCTGAATGCAAGCCCGACGGACCCGCGACTGAAAGAAGCGGCCGATTTAAGGCGTCATCTCGTTTCCGACCAAATATCTTCGCACTACCAATGCCCATACTAGCAGTGTGACAAGTTGGTACCAGGCGAAGAAGCGATCATAACCGCGTCGGCTTGCAATGAGCCCGGCGCCGGCAAGTAGCGCATATTGCCCGACGAACGGAACGTACCATATCGGTTGGAAAAGTTCGCCATGGACTGCCGTTTGCGCGATATCGAGGAAACACATCGCGATAAACGTAGAGTAATACCCCGCGCGATTCCGTTCAAAGCGGCCCTGGTGTTCTTCTTCCTCCGACAGGTCGGGCGGGTAAAGGAAAACCGTAAGCAGGTATAGCGCGACGGTCCAGGCGGTCAGCACCAAGAATTTGTCGAAAGTCCAGTTGACCTCGGCGTTCCACTTGAACGTGACCCACCACTGCAAAACCAGCAGTAGCAAGGTCGCGACGGTGAGGACAAGGTGGACTTCATCGAGCGGGTTTTCTTTGCGCCGGTAAAACGCGCGCCCCGCTCCCGCGAGCAGATTGGTCACGCCCAGGCCAATGATGATCGACATCAACGCGGCAATGAATTCGAAACTGCTCATCAGGTTCGTCTGATTCCCCATGGCCGGTGAGCTTAGCCCGGAGCCAGGCTGAAAATCGAGTGAATTGGCAGTCTGCGCTCTCCAGAAATACGCGACACCTGCGATAGGCAATCAGCGCTTTGGCGCGTGCGGCGAATTCACGTTCGGCAACAACCAACTCAGTGTGTCATTCAAATCGTCAAGCGCGGTGCCCTCGATCGGATCGTTATGATGGGCGCCACGTAATTCGATGACGCGTTTTTCTCCGGCGTAGGCGTTAACTACCAGCCGGTGAAAGCGTGGCGCAACCACTTCATCTCTTTGGGCCAGCAGGAAGATTGCCGGCGCATGAACCGCTTTGGCGTTCTCAATACTGTCGAGATCTCTTGGAATCTGCAATGCGATTGGACCCGCCAACAGCCACAGGTTCCACCATCCAAACTGGCGAAGGATCATTTCACGCAGCGGCGGGGGATTATGCAAAATTAATCCGGCGACGGGGCGATGTGCCGCGACATGTAGGGCAGCGGTTGCGCCGATGCTTGCCCCGAAAGGCACGATTGGTCGATCGGCTGCCTGATGTCTTAGTTCATCAAAGGTCGCAACTGCCGCGGGTCCAATCCGCGATAGTCGCGCCGGCCCCGTGCTGCCTCCGAATCCAGGATAATTCATTCCCCAGATTTCAACCGCGCGATCGCTCCACATCTCAGCCTCTGCGGCTGCCCAGCGATCGGCGCGATCCGCGTTGCCGTAAAAGCGTAAAATGAAAATATCTGCGCGGCCCTGTTGTTGCGCACGATGCGATTTTGCTGTCCACACCTCCAACTCGCCGCTCTGAAACGGAACTGTCTTGCGAACAGCGCTGCCTGCGTCGATCGGCGCCCTTGTTGGAAACAAGATCAAATGGTCGGAAAAATGACCGAAAAACATCACGGCAAAATATACGATCCCAATTACGAGCAAACGCCACGGCGGTGGGAGAACTCTTAGCCTCACATTTAGCCCACGAAACACGCGACTGACGCGAAAAGAAGTAAAGTAAGCTTCACTAGAAAATTTGCCTACGACGGTGACGTGGCTTCAGGCTAACGCAACATCTCCGCGACGGGAATCACTCTTCTGAAAAGGCAAGATCGGCAGGCCCTTCCGGCTTGCCAGTTTTCCTCCCGGTCAACTTAAATTCAAACAGAACCAGTTCCTCGATCGGCTCCGACCACATCTCGCGGTTAATCGTGCGTGGCGGGACTGGAAGTATGTCGGTCTCGAAGTAAGTGTCGTAATCCTTCAAGAGAGCGAGACATCTCGCCTGCAGGGTTCGTGGGAATGAATGTGTTAGGAACAAGGTCTTGCCGCGCTTGTTCCGGCGGAAATCAAGCGTTACCGAATCAGTCCTCTCATTGTTCGTCTGCGTGACATTCGGATCGACGAGTTGATCTCCGTCCACGCGGAAGTGCGGATTGGTCCGTTGGCCAATCTTGATCGTGACTTTATGTTTGATGTTATCGAGGTTGGCGAACGGCAGCTCCTTTCGGTTTATGTCGCGAAATGGCTGCTTCTGCTGATAAAGCTCAAGTCGCTTTTCATCCACTGCCTTTGGGTCAATCTCGGCCGCCTTGGCCTGCCATTTGATGGCATCGTCAAATTGTCCGGCTTCTGCGTAGGCAACGGCCAAGGTTTCCAAGGCGTCTGCGTATTTCCATTCTGTGATCTCGCACGCCTTGGTCGCACGAGCGATTGCCTTTTTCGCGTCGCGGTATTTCGGCATCGGGCATACGGATAGAAAATACGCCTCTGCGTCGTAAGATCGTGCATCGTTTGGATCGAGCGAAATCGCTTTCTCGTAGTCCGCCAGACTGCGGTCGTAATCGCGATCGACTTTGTCAAGGATCCCTCGAAGCACATAAGCGTCTGGTTCCTTCACGCCGAGTTCTATCGCCTGATTTAAATCAGCCATGGCCGAAACCGCTTTCTCTTTGTTGAAATAGCAATGCGCCCGGCCAATCAGGCAATCGACCCTGCCGCGCACATCTTTCGGCTTAAGCTTCAGCGCTTTTGTAAAATCGATAATTGCAGGGTCTTCAGCGCCCTTTTCGTGATAAGTGATTCCTCGATTGTAAAAGACAAACCAATCCTGTTTTAGACGTAACGCCTCCGTGAAATCTCCGATTGCTTGCGCGTATTCCTTCCGCTCCTTGTAAACGAGCCCCCGACCGTTATAAAGCAATCGGATCTTTGGGGTTCCTTTTGATAGCCTCACTGTATTTGCTGACAGCAAGGTCGTAATTGCCAGCTTTGTAGGCGTTGTCTCCCTCGACCAGCGCAGGACCAGGCTTGTGATCTGCATGTATCGGACCCGCTGCTAGCGAGATTGCGAGCAAGGGAAGCCATAGAAATAATTTCATCATCGCCGCGTTGACTTCATCGCGATTTTGCCACCTGTGATAGCAAAGCCAAAACTCGCGTTTCGTACTCCTCTCGGGCCGCTCGATGAAGATCGACATGTCCGGCGTTTGGCACGAACCAAACGTGTGTGGGAGACTGCGTCCGCTCAACGAGCATCCGTGTGTCGGATGGTCTGGTGTTTCGATCTTTTTCGCCGCTAATGATGAGCAGCGGACACTCGACGCGGCCAATGTGATCGAGTGGACGCAATTGCGCTGCTGAAACGTCAAGCCGCCATTGCAACTGGTTCAACAAAAGAGGCGTTAGCATTCGGCCAAATGCTCCGAAGTAATTTTCCATCCGATTGCGCGTTGCGATTTCAATCGTGGGATAGACTTCCTCGAGCACAAGCGCGTCAACTTTTAGCGGCGGAGTTGCGAGCAGAGCAGCTACTCCGCCGAGTGAACTGCCAACGATTGCAACGCGAGCGCTTAGATCGACCTGGCGAATAAAATTGACGGCAGCGAGCACATCACGACTTTCTTTCCAGCCAAATGTGATGTGATCGCCTTTGGTTTCGCCGGTTGCCTGAAAATCAATAAGCAAAACAGAGTAACCGGCGCGATACAGAAATCGCGCGCGATCGACCGTGCTCAAACGATTCGCGCGTATACCGGGCAAAAGTAAGACAGCGCCTCTACAATTCTGAATTGGGCACCACCAACCGTGGACACTGGCCCCCGAATCGCTCGCAAAGGTGACCGGTTGAGCGTTCAGGTCTGCGGGAGGATTGCCAATTCGCGCTTGAACCGGTTGCGCGAGCAGCCTTCCAACGAAAAGGACACAGACAACAACGGTAGCCACCAATATCGCGAAGATAACAAGAAGTCGTTTCATTTGTCCTCTTAACCAGCTACAGCATCCGAACAGGGCATACTATCGCTGCTGAAGATGCGGCCGAACGTTCCTCCTGTCCTTATCTTCGCTTGCGCACGGTTTATTCCTTGGGAATGATGCAGGTGCATGCCCGTGACTCTTGAGCGAACCGGGACGAACGTCGTTACGTCCCGTTCTGTTTTCATTCTGCGATTTGTCAGCACGATCGCGCTTTGGTCAGTCGCGCTGCTGATCGTGTTCTCCGGTTACGAGGTTTTGTTTTGGCTGTTGATCAGCGTGTTCGGAATGATCGGGCTCCTACGATTTCGAAGTCGCCGTCCTGCTTTTTTTTCTGCTGACGGTCTTCGGACGACAACTGTTTGAGCGCCTTCGCAACGATGAGCCGTTGCAAACGATGGCTTACACTTTGTTTGGTCTGCTTTACGTGCTTTGGCTTTTTAATTTCATTACCAAAATCGTTTATCTGACTCCACGTTCGAGCAGCGGCCAACTCACGGGACAGTTTTACGTCCTCTACCTGATCGCGGTGACAAAATTTTCGGACATGGGGGCGTATCTGACCGGCAGCGCGATCGGACGGCATCTGATGGTGCCGCATATCAGCGCCAAGAAAACCTGGGAAGGTTTTTTTGGCGCGATTGTTTTTGCGCTGCTGTGCAGCCTGGCACTCTTTAAATTAATGCCCGGCCATTTGCCGGCGCTGAACTGGACGCACGCGACAGTTCTCGGGCTGCTTCTTGGATTCGCCGCGGTGCTCGGCGACCTGGCTGAATCAATCATTAAGCGCAGCACTGACGTAAAGGACTCGGGGAATTTGCTCCCGGGAATTGGCGGCGCGCTCGACCTTCTCGATAGTCTCCTTTTCACCGCGCCGCTCTTATTTTTCTACCTGCGACTGGTGATTCGGCTGCCGTGATAAAACGCTTGAAAATTTGACCACGGATTGCACGGATAACACGGATGACAACAGTCCTAAATTTCACGATCGGGCCGTCTTATCCGTACCCATCCGCGTAATCCGTGGTTAAAATTCCAATGAAACGTAAGCGGGTTGTTATTCTGGGCGCGACGGGATCGATCGGCGAGAGCGCGCTGAAGGTGGCGCGCGATATTCCCGAGCGGATGGAAATCGTTGGGCTGGCCGCGAACAGCAACGCCGAAAAACTCGCCGCGGCCGCGAACGAAACGCGCGCGCCAGCGGTTTGTCTCGTTGACGACACGAAGATCGATGCGCTCGAGCGCGCGCTTCAGTACAAACCGCGGATTTTTTCGGGAGACGCAGGTTTGCGCGAGATCGCTTGCCAGGCTGACGCGGACATGGTGCTGGTGGCAATTGTCGGCACCGGCGGTTTGCGCCCAGCGCTCGCGGCGATTGAAGCGGGCAAAGATCTCGCCGTCGCGAGCAAGGAGATCCTGGTGATGGCGGGCGAGATCGTGATGCGGGAGGCGCGCGATAACCGCGTGCATGTTTTACCGGTCGATTCGGAACACAACGCGATTTTCCAGTGTCTAGATGGGAAACGCTCAATGCCCAACATCCAACGCCCAACGTCCAATGCGGAGAACTTAGCGTTTAGCGTTGGGCGTTGGGCGTTGGATGTTTCTGACGTGCGCCGCATCATCCTCACCGCATCGGGTGGACCGTTTCGGAAAACGCCGCGAAAAGATTTCGATTCGATCACACCGGAGCGGGCGTTAAAACATCCGACCTGGAACATGGGACCGAAGATCACAATCGATTCCGCGACGCTATTCAATAAGGGCTTGGAAATGATCGAGGCGCATTGGCTTTTCGACGTCGAGATGAAGCGCGTCGAGGTCATCATCCACCCGCAGAGCATCGTTCATTCGATGGTCGAGTTCACAGACGGTTCCACGCTCGCACAATTGAGTTATTCGGATATGTGCTTCCCGATTCAATACGCGGTGACGTGGCCAGATCGTGTCCCGAACACGCTGCCACCGCTGGATTTCTCGAAATTATCGAAGTTGGAATTTTTCACTCCGCGGTATGAGAATTTTCCCGCACTGAATCTCGCGCGTCTGGCTGGCGAAACGGGTGGCACACTGCCCGCTGTCATGAATGCAGCGAACGAAATCTCGGTCGCGGCATTTTTGGAAGGGCGATTGCGTTTTCCGCAGATCTGGCGCGTTGTTGAGGAAGTGATGAACCGGCACACGGCCGTTGCACACCCCGATCTCGATGCAATATTGGAAGCCGATCAGTGGGCGCGCAATGAAGCGCAGGGATGCGTCAAATCGCTAAATCGTTAAGAGAGTTGCAACGGCAAACGCGGTGGCGTGTCCAATAAATGCCTGATCACTAGTCACTAATCACAATGCTTCTGCACACCGTCCGCATTATCTTTGTCCTGCTCGAGGTCCTGATCCTGTTTAACCTCCTGATTGTCGTCCATGAACTTGGCCATTTTCTGGCAGCCCGCTGGCGCGGGCTTTATGTAGAAAAATTTGGCATCTGGTTCGGCAAGCCACTCTGGAAAAAGACAATCAACGGCGTCCAATATTCGCTCGGGTCGCTACCGTTCGGAGGCTTCGTGGCACTGCCGCAACTTGCGCCGATGGACATAATTGAGGGCAAGGCAGATGTAGACCGGGCCAGGTTACCGAAAATTTCGGCACTCGACAAAATCATCGTAGCCATTGCCGGCCCTTTTTTCAGTCTGCTTCTGGCGCTGTGTTTTGCTGTCATTGTCTGGGCGGTTGGCCATCCGGTTAGTGAAGCGGATTCAACGACTGTGATCGGTTATGTTGCGCCTGAATCGCCAGCGCGGAACGCTGGCCTCCAACCAGGCGATAAGATTCTGGCAGTGGACGGCAAACCGGTCAGACGCTTTCTCGGAATGAACGACAGCGTGAGCTGGGACGTCGTGCGAAGCGAAGGCAAGAAAATCGCGGTGAAATTCCAGCGAGACGGCAAGGTGCAAACGGTTTGGGTAGAACCTTACAAGGCGGAGACCCGCGGATGGCGCAGGAAAAGTGTGCGCCAACTGCTCGTTTACCCTGCAGAGACACCGATCATTGCCAAAGTGGAACCGAACACACCGGCTGCGGCGGCGGGGCTACGTTCAGGAGACATCATTCGGGGATTCAATCAAACACCGATCTACAACCCGATCGCGTTACTGGAATACATCAGCAAACACCCAAACGATGAGCTCGTTCTTCACGTGGAGCGAGCCGGCTCGAGGTTTGACCTCCGTGTGAAGCCGACCCTTCTGCCCACCGATGGCGAAAAGAGACCGCGGATTGGAATTCAGTGGGACACTACGGGGATAGTCTCGATCCAACATCCGAATCCTATCGAGCAGGTTTACAACAGCGTGACCAGCACGTTGAAGACCATTGGCGCAGTGGCGTCGCCGAAGTCGGACATAAAGTTGCAGCATTTGAGCGGTCCAGTGGGGATTTGGAATATTTATGTAAGGCTTTTTGAAGCCGCAGGAGGTTGGAAACTCGCGCTGTGGTTCAGTGTGATTCTGAACGTGAACTTGGCGATTCTGAACCTGCTGCCGATTCCCGTGCTCGATGGCGGCCATATTGTGCTGGCGCTCATCGAATCGGTGCGGCGCAAACCCGTGAACATGCGCGTGCTGGAAGTTGTTCAGACCAGCTGCGCCGTAGTGATCATTGGATACATGCTCTACATCACGTTCTTCGACGTGCAGGATTTGCCCTTTGTCAGACAGAAGCTCGACCAACTCGAGGCACAGTCGCCTTCAAAAAACTCGCAGACGCCATAAGCTGCCGCGCGTTGCGAGGATGTCGAGGCTTCGTACATTCGAAATCTCGTGAACTATTGCGCTGATCCTTTTCATTATCACCGTCGCAAAACCCGCGACGTGAAGGTGGGTAACGTCGGCATCGGCGGGAAAAATCAGATTCGTGTTCAGTCGATGATCACGTGTGACACGATGGACACTGAGGCGTCGATCCAAGAAACGATGGAGCTGGCGGACGCGGGCTGTGAAATCGTTCGAATTACCGCACCCACGGTGAAGGACGCGCGCAACCTTGAGAATATCGTCAAGGGTTTGCGCGAGCGCGCCTGCGATGTGCCACTCGTCGCCGACATCCATTTCAAGCCAGAAGCGGCTATGGAGGCTGCGAAATGGGTGGACAAGGTGCGGATCAATCCGGGCAACTATGCCGATTCCAAGAAATTTGTTATCCGCGAATACACGGATGAGCAATACGCAGCGGAGTTGAATCGGATCCGCGAGCGCTTTTCACCCCTTGTCGATCTGTGCAAGAAGCGCGGAATCGCGATGCGCATCGGGACAAATCACGGCTCCCTTTCGGACCGCATCCTGAATCGCTACGGCGATACACCCTTGGGGATGGTCGAGAGCGCGCTCGAGTTCGCGCGGATCGCGCGCGATCTGGATTATCACGATTTCGTTTTCTCAATGAAAGCGAGCAATCCAAAAGTCATGATCGCAGCCTATCGGTTGCTGGTCGCACGATTAGATCAATTGGATGCGGAAGAGGCGGCCAAAGGTAGGGGCGGTTCACCCGAACCGCCCGGGCGATTGGGGTCAATCGCCCCTACCTGGAATTATCCGCTACATCTCGGCGTGACCGAGGCTGGCGAAGGCGAGGATGCGCGGATTAAAAGTGCGATCGGGATTGGCTCGCTGCTGGCAGACGGAATTGGCGATACGATCCGGGTTTCACTGACCGAAGACAGCCCGCATGAAATTCCCGTGGCACGCGAACTAGTCCGCCTGTTTGGGAGAGATGGCGAAAGACAATCCGCAATCCGCAATTCGCAATCCGCAATTTCGTTCGATCCGTTTTCATATCAGCGCCGCGCCACGGAAACGCTTGCTGTAGTCCCGCAGGAGCGGGATGATCCCGGCCAACGAATTAGGCTCGGAGGCACAGAATTGATTCGAGTGGTCGTTAGGCAGACTAATTTCGATAAGATCGCGCACAAGATTGATAGAATGGGCGATTACAAGCCGGAGATTGTTTACGAAGCCGCAGAAATTGTGGAGGTAGATCCACGCGATGATACGGCGCTGGCGAAAGTAAATTCGGAAAGCCGGCCGCAATTCGTCACCGTTCGTGACGATGTCGAGCTTCCGGTGATCGCGGCGTTTCGAATGCTGGCGACCAAATTGCAACCGCGGCATCCGATTTTGTTGAAGGATACTCTGGGCCATAGGACAACGGAAAATCACGAAGCGCGAATGACCAATAACGACAGAAGGCCGGATGAGCGAATGACGAAAAGCGGTTCGGGTTTCGTCATTCCTTCGTCATTAGACATTCGTCATTCGTCATTCCTGAACACCTTGCTCACTGCCTCAACCAATATCGGTTCGTTGCTTTGCGATGGAATCGGCGACGCGATCTTGGTGCAGGGTGAGGAAGCGCCAGGACAAGCGCTGCGGTTGTCCTACAACATTCTTCAAGCGGCCGGATCACGGATTTTTAAAACTGATTATGTCGCCTGCCCTTCTTGCGGACGGACGCTGTTTAATTTGCAAACCACAACGGCAAGAATCAAAGCAGCAACATTGCATCTCAAAGGTGTAAAGATTGCAATCATGGGCTGCATTGTGAACGGCCCCGGTGAAATGGCAGACGCTGATTTTGGATACGTTGGCGGCGCACCCGGCAAAGTGAATCTGTACGTCGGTAAGACGGCCGTGAAATTCAACATTCCCGAAGCGGAAGCGGTCGATCGGCTGAAAGATTTGATCCGCGAACATGGCAAATGGATCGAGCTCGCACAGCAGGCGACCGTGCTCGAGCCTGCATCATAGCTCGAACCAGGCGATCAACCGAAAGCGTCGGGAGTAGGAACAACGCCCAAGGGTCTTCTCGTGCAACGAGAGCTGCCGGTTTCACATTGTCATGCAGCGTCACCGGCGCGGCCCGTATTACAAAAAAGTAATGTTAAATGGGTTGACGACTTGTGGCTCTAACGGACTGTGCCTTCCTTGGTTCGGATTCCAAACACCGACCCTACCTGCAGCTCAAAAAACATATGAAAACTCCACGTTGGTTTAATCGAATTCGTATCCTAACAAATCTGCGCATAGCAAGTGCGGTGACGCTAATGTCCGCCGCGGCCGCAATGGCCTTCGTTGCAGTGAACCCTTCGGGTCCACTCTTCTCGGGAAAATCAGACAATAAAAGTGAAGCCAAGCTTGAAGCGAGGTCGATGCGCTCCAAGGCCTTTGGCCAACATCTAAAGACGCTCCTCGGTCCGGCCCACGAAAAGGACGCCGAGGCTGCCCGAGTCGATGGCCCCGGGGCCGCAATCTATGACGATGTAGCGTATCCTGCCAACTCGATCGCCGCAGCGCAGCAGGTGAACGCCTCCAACGCAGCGAAAGCGATTGGCAGGCTGCCCGGCGGTAAAAGAACCAACTGGCAGGAGGTTGGTCCGAGTGGAGTGCCAGCGGACGCCCTAGTGGCGTCAGAGTCTACCGGTGCCACGGCGGGCACGATTTTCTCTGGGCGAGCAACAGCAATCGCGATTGCGCCGAATTGCAATCCGCTGAGCTGTGCAATCTTCATAGGAGCCGCTGGCGGGGGCGTCTGGCAGGCCGATAACGCGCTTGCCCCGCAACCGAACTGGCACCCCTCGAGCAACGGTATCCCATCCAACGCGATTGGCTCTCTCGCCTTCGACCCGAACGATCCACGCGTCAAGACGCTCTACGCAGGCACCGGCGAACCGAATGGTTCCGGCGATTCCGAGGCAGGCATAGGCCTCTACAAATCAACCGATGGTGGCAAGAACTGGACTCTCGTTGCAGGCAGCACTGCCTCGACCGCGCCGTGCGCTTCCGGGGTCGGCACGTGTCCAGTCGCGACGGGGCGCTCAATTGGCGGCATTGCGGTCGATCCGGCCGATCCCAATCATATCTTTATTGGGACTGACGTAGCCCGTCACGGGTCGTCCTCGGTTAACGGTGGCCGCTTCACGCCGCCGGGGGCCGCGAAGGTTGGTCTTTATGAATCGACAGACGGCGGGGCGACCTTCACCGACAAGGTGATTCTAATACAGGATGTCGTCGACCCCAACAGCCCGACCGGTGGCGACTTTTTCCGCGCGGGCTGTTCACACATCGAGCTCTATCGGCCGGGGAGCGAGACGCAGGTTTATGCTTCATTCTTCGACTACGGCATCTACCGAAGATCATTCACTCAGGATGGTGACACCGCCTTTCACCAAATCTTCGCATCCGCGGGCGGCGGTACTGTCGCGAACTCTTCGACTTCGCGGACTGAGTTCTCAACGAACCCGAACGGCTCAGCGCTTCGCGTTTACGTGGGAGATACCGGGAACGGCGGCAGTGCCTCCTTCCGTCGCGTCGATGACGCCAACGTGTCGGCTGCAACGCTCGTCACGGGTGGGACGAACGGCGGCTGGACCACACTCTCCAGCTCTACCAACGGAACTCCGGGCTTCGGCTCGTTTAGCTTCTGCACAACACAGTGCTCGTACGACATGCCGGTTTATTCGCCGCCAGGCGCCCCGGGCATCGTCTACATCGGTGGCGCCATGAAATACAGCGAGCTCGGTGGCCGCTCGAACGGGCGCGGCATCCAGCGCTCGGAGGACGCGGGCGTGAATTTCACAGATATGACCATCGACACGAACGGCGTGAGCCTCCACCCCGATCAACACGCAATCGCAGCAACTCCATTTAACCCGAACATTGTTTTTATCGGCAACGACGGTGGAATCTGGAGGTTAGACGGCTCGTTCAGCGACGTGCACAGCCAGTGTGCATCGCGCGGATTGACCGGCGCCAACCTGGTCGATTGCAATAACTGGCTATCGAGGGTGCCGACGACGATCTCGAGCATGAATAGAAATCTTGGAACGCTTCAGTTCCAGAGTCTGTCGCTTAACGTGAACAACGCGCTCAACGACATCATGGGCGGGACTCAGGACAATGGCACTCAGGCTTTCGACGGGCATGGCAACGGTAGCTGGTTTGTCACCATCTTCGGTGACGGTGGCCAGTCAGGCATCAACGCGTTCAATCAGAACAAGCGTTTCCACACCTTTTTCGATGCGCAGATCGACGTAAACTTTCACGGGACCACTCCGACGTTCGTCAGTGAGACGGGGTGGAACTGGGTCTCCGACACGTTCTTCGGTTCAGGGCCAGCCGCCGGCGAGGGTCGCTCCTTCTATATCCCGATTATCTTCGACCCAGTGGTCGACCAAACGATGTTCACAGGGCTCCAGCATGTCTGGCGGACGCAAGACGACAATGGCGGCCAAGCCTTCCTGGAATTGAACTGCAACGAGTTCTTCGGGACCTTCGTTGATCCATGCGGCGACTGGGCGGCGATTGGCGCCGATCTGACTAGCACGTCATTTGGAACCGACAAGCAACCTGGTTCTGCCGGTTACATCGTTGCTCTCAAACGGGCTGCCAGCGACAATGGCACGCTTTGGGCGGGGTTGCGGCGAGGTCGCGTGTTTGTTGCCTCGAATGCTGACAACCCGACGGCAGCCAGCGTGACTTTCTATCGGATTGATACGTCGTCGACGCCGACGCGCTTCGTGAGCGGCATCGCGGTGGATTCATCGAACCCCAATCACGCGTTCCTCTCGTTTTCGGGCTACAACGCATATAATCCCACGCAGCCAGGGCACGTGTTCGAGGTTACCTACGACTCGACCACCCATACGGCGACTTGGACGAACCGTGACTACAATCTCGGCGACGAGCCCATCACAGGCATCGCTCTCGACTCGCAGACGGGCGATCTGTTTGTCTCCACGGACTTCGGTGTGAACATGCTGAGGTCGGGCGGCAGCATGTGGACTCCAGCGGCAGGCAGTCTGCCCCCAGTGGCGGTTTACGGGCTCACTATCGACTCGAACGCGCAGGTGCTTTACGCGGCAACGCACGGCCGCGGCGCCTGGATGCTGAGCCTACAATAAAGTTGGTTTGATAAATGGGCGGGATAGTTAAGTTCTATCCCGCCCATCTTTTTACAACGTGAGCGATGTTTCTTAGAAATCTGATCGTTGGGTTCATCTTTCTGGCGCTAGCTGGCATTGCTGCATTGAGCGATGGCTTGCCGTCAGGCGTCATGGAGGGGCATCTGAAAATTCTTTCGCGTAATCCGGTCGACCTCGGCGACGAAAACGCGACGACCATCACGGCAGGAAACTATGATGACTATCCACTGCTCATCTTGAGCCGCGACGGGCAAAAAGAAATCGCGCGCATCACTGCGGATGAAAATGGAAACTATCGCGTTGTGCTGCCACCAGGCGATTATGTTCTGAAGGTGCAGGAGCCAACGCGCACGCACCTGCGCTGCAAGCCGCAACAATTCACGATTGTGTCGAATCAGACTGTCCGCGTCGATATGGATATTATTGCCGTGGACCAGTGGCGAGCTGGATCGACGCAATCGTTCCGACCTGATTGACACATCCGGCTGGCTTCGGCTGAATCTGCGCTAGTTAGTTCGCTTCTCTCCCTCCGCTAATTATACTTTGACGATCGCCCCTTGTTACGTGCATGACGGGGTTTGGATCGACGGTGATTGTTTCCTTGTGCTTTTGGGAAGCTCCTCTTTGCGACGGCGAACGGAATTTGTAATTGAAGTGTTGCGACGACGACAGCAGCGTAACTCGTCCGAGCCCGTCACTGGAGAGATCCGTCCGGCTGGCGAAAACGGACACGCAATACGTCCCGTCAATACACACTGCAACGCGCCCCAGTATCCCGCAATCGCGGGATCCATGTCGATTACGCGTCCGAGCTGAACCGCCCGGAAGCGCGCCATTGTGATAGCTGCGTAAATCAGCTGATAAAGGGCGATTTTTCGATTCTTCTCGGTGCCGGGCGCGCCATGATTCGCCCGATTTCCTTTTTCAAATCCATTTCGATTTTTGGAGAATTGGCGAGTCTCGCGTTCGGCCACATTACAAAAATGTAAGGCTAAAAGGCTTGACCTTTTTTTCGTGACGTTGGCAAACTGTGTTGTCGGGAACGTGTAGGGAATCAAAACTCCAACTTCAGCTAAGAAACATATGAAAACTCTTCGTCGAATCGGTAAAAATCGTGCTTTTGCACATGTACGTACTCTGGCCGCGGTTCTCCTTGTCCTCGCCGCGGCAGCATTAGTGTTCCTGGCCGTATCGCCGCCCGCCGCTGCTCAGCCGACTGCGGGCACGCCGCGTCTGACTCCAAAATTTTCGACAGCGGTAGCGTTCGACGTGTCGCCGGCTCTGCGCAGTCTGCCGCAGATTGCTAGACCTCGGACGTTTCCACCCGACGCCGTACTGGAAATGCGACCGGAACGAGGAGCATCAGAGGGCCCCGTGGCGCACCGCGTCAAACCGTACAGCGCCGATGGAGCGCTGCAGATGTTCGGCCGGACGCCGACCATCCCGGCTCCGTTGCTCACCTTTGAAGGAATGGCAAATCAAGACAACTTCAACGTCTTTGGGTTCCGGGTGAACCCACCGGATCCGAACGGCGAAGTGGGCCCGAACAATTACGTGGAGATCATTAACCTGGTCTTTGCCGTGTATGACAAGGCCGGCAACTTGCTGGCCGGACCGATAGACACCGGCTCGCTCTGGGCAGGCTTCGCCATCCCAGATTGCACCGATCCTTCCGGCGACCCGGTCGTGCTGTATGATAAATTTGAGGATCGCTGGCTCCTCTCTCAGTTCACCACCAGCGGCCTCAGCGACCCAACTAAACCTTTCTGGAACTGCGTCGCGGTCTCCACCACGGGCGATCCGACCGGCACATATTTCCGCTACGCGTTCGAGACTACATCAGACGGCGTGTTCTACTTCCCAGACTATCCAAAGTATGGCCTCTGGAGGGATTCGTACATTCTCACCACGCGCGAATTCGGACCAACTGTTGAGTATGGTATTGGCGTTTACGCGCTCGAACGGGGTAGGATGCTTGAAGGAGATCCGAATGCCCGCTCTGTTAAGTTCTTCCTGGATGGGAATGCCCCCGGAATGTTGCCCTTGGTAGGTGACGGTCTCCTACCACCAGATACCGATGGGCATACAAAACCGCCAAAGGATTCACCCGCGCCAATTGTCGGTACGCAGGACGATACTGCCTCTTATGGCGCTGCGTTCGACGCACTCAACATCTGGGAACTCAGCATAAAGTGGCAGGCCAATCCTGTGGCATCCATCGTCCTCAAAACACAGCTGCCGGTCGCCTCCTTCGACTCGATTTTCCCGTGTGCACCGACTTCCCGGGACTGCCTGCCACAACCAGGCATCACCAATCCGGCCCAGTATCTGGATATTCTCTCGTATCGCCAGCGGCCGACCTTCCGCCTCGCCTACCGCAACTTTGGCACATACGAATCCCTGGTGACTAACCAGTCAGTAGAGGCAATGTCTGGCATCGCCGGTGCGCGCTGGTACGAAATCCGACGGGCCGGCGGCAACTACTCTCTCTACCAGCAGGGAACGTATGCTCCCAATGATGGCGTCCATCGCTGGATGGGCAGCATCGCGATGGATAAGAGAGGCGACATTGCTTTGGGCTACAGCGTAGTGAATGGAGTGGACGTTTTCCCAGGCATTCGATACACGGGTCGACTCAGCGGGGACCCGTTAGGTCAGATGACTCTGGGCGAAGGTACGATCATCAACGGCTCAGGAGTACAGAGGACCACCAACTCCCGTTGGGGTGATTACACGGATATAACAGTCGATCCTGCCGACGACTGCACGTTCTGGTACGTGAACGAGTACTACACGTTGGCTGGGCAGAATTCCAGCACAGCAGGTTGGCAGACGCGAATCGGCAACTTCAAGTTGCCCGGTTGTCAATAGAAGTAGTTGCATAAGACCAATGGAAGCGTTGGTCGGCGATTGACGAGTTGACGACGGGAGTAGCGAGAGCATCTCGCCGACATCGTTTGTGATGTAATGCGCTGCCATTATGAGTGGGTCGATCGGCTGAAAGATCATTCGCGAACATGGCAAATGGATCGAGCCCCGCACAGCAGGCGGGCGTGCTCGAGCCTGCATTATAGCTCGATACAGGCGATCAACCCGAAGGCGCTCCGAATAGGAACAACGCGCAACATTCTTCTCGTCCACCGAGAGCTGCCGCCTTCACAGTTCCAATGCAGCGTCACCGCAGCGGTAAAGGTTACAATAATGTTACTTTAAATGTATTGCGACTCCTTTGTCGTTGTGACAAACTGTCCGTTCCTTGGTTCGGGCTCCACAAATCTACCCGAACTGCAGCTCAACAAACCTATGAAAACTCCACGTTGGTTTACTCGAACTCGTTTCTTCTCACTCGTACGCATCACAAGCGCGAGTGTTCTTCTCACAGCCGCGGCCGCAATGGCGTTCGTCGCGGTGAAACCATCCGGCCCGTTTTGGGTGAAATCGGACAGCAAAGGCGCGATCAATAAATTCAACCAAAATCGCGCACAACTCTTCAGAAACAAACTAGCCATGCCTGGCCCTGAACGAGAGGGCGGGCCAACGGCCGCAGCCCAAGAGGCTTACGCTAATCGCGCTTACCCTGCGCCCTATGTCCCATTCGCGTTGACGCGGAACGCGCACAGGGCGTGGTCCAATGTCATGGCAAGGGCTCCTGGAAAAGGTATCAACGTGCTGGGTGGCTGGAGTCTTGCTGGACCCAGCACCGCCAATTTCCCTGATGTCCTCACCTTCAGCGGTGCGCCGTACACGACCTCCGGTCGCATTACCGCGCTTGCCGTCGACCCGAGTTGCAGCACGAGCAGGTGCCGGGCATGGGCGGCCGCGGCAGGCGGCGGCGTTTGGCGTACGACTAATGCACTTTCCGGCAGTGGGGTTTCTTGGACATTTATCTCCGGCAGCTTCGCGACCAATGCGATTGGGACTCTCACTTACGACGCTGCTCACAATACCCTGTACGCCGGCACAGGCGAACCAAATTCCTCGGGTGACTCGGAGGCAGGGTTTGGAATTTACAAATCTACTGACGGCGGCGATACCTGGACGCAGCTTGCGGCAAATACGAGTGTTCCGGCGGGCGCAGGCGTTGATTGCTCTTGCGCCGTTGGGCATGGTGGCATGCGGATCGCACCGGCGTATAGCGGGCCGGCTTTCGATGGCCGTTCGATCTCCTCTATCGTCGTTGACCCAGTCAACGCGAGCATTCTGTACGTTTCGTCCGATCGCGGCGTACGCGGAATCAGCTCAGTGGCCGGAGGCACTGCCTCGCTCGCTCCTGGTCTTCCGCCTTACGGCTTGTACAAATCCACTGATGGCGGAGCAAATTTCACCTTGTTGAACTACCAGGATGTTTGCCTCAACCCGGACCTCCCAGGAGACGCAGGAATTATCCAGGCAAGCTTTGGCTCTACGCGTGGCGTCCACGAGACCGCGCTTGATCCGGGTTCAGCAAGTATAGTCTATGCCGGCCCGTACCCTTCAAACAACATCTGCCCGAACAACGTTAACGGTGGAGTGTGGCGCTCGACCGACAGCGGCGCTACCTGGACTCAGATGAAGAACGCGCTGAATGCGACGCTAAATACCGATCGTGCGTCGTTCGCTGTCGCACCCATTGCGGGCGGATTTACGCGAATGTACGTGGGCGTAGGAAATTCCAGCCAGACCGCGGCGAATCGGGCGCGACTGTTCCGCACGGACGATGCCGTGGCCGCGACCGACGCGAGCTTCACTAATCTGACAGCAATTCAGGACGCGTCGGCCGCGCCGAACCAGACGCTGAACTATTGCGGCGACCCAGCAATTGGCGGCGCCCAATGCTGGTACGACAATGTCGTTTATTCACCTCCCGGAAAACCGAACGTGGTGTATTTGGGTGGCGCCTTTAGCTACGCTACCTACGGCGGCAGAAACAACGGACGCGCATTCATCCGCTCGACGGACGCCGGTCTGACGTTTACTGACATGACGTGGGATGCCACCACTAACCCGACTCCGCCCGGCACCTGCTGTCAGCCGAACCCGATCGCGCCAAACGGTCAGCACCCGGACAGTCACGCGATCGTAGAGATCCCGGGGACGGACTCAGCAATCTTCGGCGGCGATGGCGGCCTTACGCGCTCGAGCGGGGCTTTCGCGGACATCTCATCTCAGTGCACCGCCCGTGGGCTTACCGGCACGAATCTTGCAACCTGTCAGCAGTTGCTCTCCGCGGTTCCGACATTCCTCTACAACCTTAACAAAGGGCTTTCGACTCTCCAGTTCCAGAGCCTGTCAGTTGCTGCTGATAACCCTAAACATCTGCAGGGTGGCACTCAGGATAACGGAACATTTGAGACCACTGGCTCGGCTGTGGTGTGGCCACAGATCATATACGGCGACGGTGGTCAATCGGGTTTTAACCTGGCCAACTCGGCGCTCCGGTTCAACTCGTTCACGTCGAACTTCCATGATGTGAATTTCCAGAATGGCGACCCCGTGAAATGGGTGATCGCCAGCGGTCCAATCGCGTCCACTGAACCGGGCGGGGCGCAGTTTTACTCTCCTATTATCGCCGATCCTGTCAGCGCAGGCACAATTTTCGAAGGTTCGCTCAGTGTCTGGCGGACTCAGGATTGGGCTGGCGATCAGGGGTTCCTCGAAGCGAACTGCCCCGAGTTTTTCACCTCAGGTGCAGATCCCAACTGCGGGGACTTCGTCCGCATCGGCCCTAGCGGCGCGACGATCTTGACAGCGTCCGCCGCGGATTACCGCGGTATGAGTCGTGCATGCACCGGCGCCGGCTGCGCCGTCGCCGCGGTCGCTCGGGCTCCGAGTGACACCGGAACATTGTGGGCAGCGACGAACACCGGACGCGTCTTCATCTCCAAGAACGCCGACACAACGAATACTAGCGTCACCTACACGCGGCTCGATTCGCTTGATCCAAATAGTCCTGGTCGGTTCGTTAGCGGCATCGTTGTCGATCCCGCCGACTCCAATCATGCCTGGATCTCATATTCGAGCTATAGTTCGTTGACGCCAACAACGCCGGGCCACGTGTTCTCGGTGACATTCAACCCGGGAGGTCCAAGCGCAACTTGGACGAGTCTTGACGGATCGGGAATTGGAGCATTCCCCGACTTCCCGGCAACGGGCGTCGCCTTTGATTCGGTCACGAGCGATCTCTATGTGTCGAATGATTGGGGCGTCCTGAGATTGGCGCACCTTTCTACGAGTTGGGTTGCTGCTGGCACTGGTCTCCCGAATGTGGAAGTTGTAGGTCTCACCATTGTGCCCAGTGCGCGAAAGCTCTACGCCGCCACGCATGGCCGAAGCGCCTGGCTACTGACATTGCCATAAAATTGCGTTAAACTTTGGGCGGGATAGTGAAAATCTATCCCGCCCATTTTTTTGCAGTGATGTCATCTGTTCTCAAGTACCTGATTTTCGCCTGCGTCCTTTTGCTGTTCGCCGGCAGCGCATCGATTCACGCCGCTCCGCCTGGCTTCGTGGAAGGACATTTGAAAATTGTCTCGCCGAAAGAGGTTGAGCTTGCCGATGGAAGTCCACCGGCAGACGTAGCGACCGCGAATTACGCCGAGTATCCGCTGATCATCTTGAGCCGTGATGGAAAAATAGAGATCGCGCGGGTGACAGCGGACGAGAATGGAAAGTATCGCGTCGCGGTGCCCCCGGGAGATTATGTTCTTGATGTTCGGGACCGCAGGCGTCGGCACGTCCGTGCGGCGCCGCAACCGTTCACAGTAGCCTCAAATCAGACTGTGCACGTGGACATGAACATCGACACTGGCGTCCGCTGAGGTTTGTAGCTGCAGAGTGGTTCGCGCGTCGTGTACGCGTTTTTGTTAAGGCGCCCCGCGGGGAGGCATACTTCAGCGTGATTAAGGTTGAGATTTGCGAACCTGTTATTGCTGCGGTTCTTTGCAGTCCGCAATCGGCAATCCGAAATCCGCGATTATCAAATGTCCCGTCATTACACGCTGCAACGCCTCCCGGTATCGACATCAATCCATGTCGATTACGCCGCTGAGCTGAACGAACAGCAACTGGCAGCGGTGACTGCGTCACCCGGCCCCATCCTTGTCATTGCCGGCGCGGGTTCGGGAAAGACGCGCACCCTGACCTATCGTGTGGCTTACCTACTCGAAAACGGGATCGATCCGCGGAACATTCTGCTTCTCACATTCACTAATAAAGCTGCGCGCGAAATGCTAAATCGTGTCGCGAATCTGCTGCCGCTCGATGCCAGCGGGCTTTGGGGCGGAACATTTCACTCGGTAGGAAACCGGATTTTGCGCAGGCACGGCAACGCGCTCGGTTACTCCAGCGGATTCACGATCATGGATCGCGAGGATCAAAAAGATTTGATCAATGCGGTTGTGGCCAGTGCAGGAATTGATCCGAAAGAAATCCGCTTTCCAAAAGGCGACGTGCTCGCGGAAATCTTCAGCTTCGTCGTCAACACGGAGAAACCGCTGGAGGAGTTGCTTGCGGAAAAATTCCCTTATTTCCTGCCGCTTCTCGACAAGATTCGGGATGTTCAGGAGCGCTACGAGAAAAAGAAGAAGGCAACCAACTCGATGGACTTTGACGATCTGCTGCAAAAGACGTTGTCCATGTTTCAGCAGCACGAGCGAATCGCAGAAGTTTACCGCCGGCAGTTTCAATTCATTCTGGTCGATGAATACCAGGACACAAACAAAATTCAGGCTGACCTGGTGGACCTGCTCGCCCGCGACCACCACAATGTGATGGTAGTGGGAGACGACGCGCAGTCGATTTACTCGTGGCGCGGCGCGAACTTCCAAAATATTCTGGAATTTCCGAAGCGCTATCCGGATGCGCAGGTGTTCAAAATCGAAATGAATTACCGCAGCGTGCCGGAAATTCTGGAGGTGGCGAACGCCGCGATCGCCGCCAACGTTCAACAATTCTGCAAACATCTAAGCGCAACCCGCGATTCAAAAGCGCTGAGGCCGGCTTTGATCGCGTTGAATAATAGCGCGGAGCAGGCGCAGTTTGTGGCGCAGCGAATTCTCGAATTGCGCGACGAAGGCGTTGATCTCAATGACATCGCCGTGCTTTACCGTGCACATTATCACGCGCTCGAGCTGCAGCTGGAGCTTTCCCGCCGCGGTATTCCCTATCAAATCACCAGCGGCGTCCGATTTTTCGAGCAAGCGCACATCAAAGATGTGACTTCATTTGTTCGTTTCGTAGCCAACCCGCGCGATGAAGTTGCCTTTAACCGGATGGTGAAATTGCTTCCCGGCATTGGCAATCGCACGGCCGAAAATCTTTGGCAGGCATGGACGGCCGGGATCACGGGTCCCACTGATAATTTTGGGGAACGTCTCCAAGCTATGATCGTTCCCGCAAAATCAAAGAAACTGTGGACGCAACTCGCGCATACCCTGGATGAAATCGCGCCGGGTGGGCAAGCTAATCCGCCCTCGGAAATGATCACATCGATTGTGGAAGCGATCTACGATGACTACGCGAAAGTGAACTTTACCAACTACGAACTGCGCCGCGAAGATCTCGATCAGCTCGCGGTGTTTGCCCGCCAGTTCAAAGACATCCACGAATTTCTCTCTCAATTGGCGCTGATCAGCAACGTCGACGCGGAGGCCGCGCCAGGTCAGATGAACGATAAAGAGGCGGTCAATCTGTCCAGCGTGCACCAGGCGAAAGGTCTCGAGTTCCATACCGTGTTCGTAATCTGGTTAACGGACGGGATGTTCCCGAGCAGCCGCTCGCTCGATACGCGCGATGCGCTGGAGGAAGAGCGGCGGTTGTTTTACGTGGCCATTACTCGCGCGCGCGACGAGCTTTATCTCACCTACCCGCATATGCGCCTAGCCGGAGGCTACGGCGACGTGTTCCAACGGCCATCGCGTTTTCTGCAGGAAATCCCAAACCATCTGGTGGAAGACTGGCAAGTGCAGAGAAAATGACGAAGCTCGAATGACGAATGACGAAGGAACTCCGAATGAAAGAATGACGAAGAGTCGCGGCAGATTTTTTCGTCATTTACGATTTCGTCATTATTTCGAGCTTCGTCATTCGTCATTCTCTTCATGAATCTTTCGCCCGAAAAGCGAATCGCAGGCGTTCTCGTACCGCTGTTCGCCTTACGTGGCGAGAACGACTTGGGCATCGGCGACGTCGGCGCGTTGCGCGAGTTTATTGATTGGGTCGCAGAAGTCGGATTCAAACTTGTCCAGCTTCTGCCCATCAACGAGATCGGAGCGGACAACAGTCCATACAACGCGATCAGCGCCATGGCCATCGAGCCAACGACGCTCCACCTTGCGCCAAACTCGCCGCAAGATTTAACGCGAGAAGACTTTGACGCTGCAGTTGCCGATGTTGATTTGAACGCCCTCTGTCGTGGCGCAGTAAAGTATCGCGCTGTAAAAAAACTGAAGCGGGGCTTGCTGGAGAAAGCGTTTGCGAATTTCTCTGCTCACACTGGCATAGAACGAGGATCGGAATTCCGAACATTCTGCGACGAAGAATCCGCGTGGCTACGCGATTACGCATTCTTCCGGGTCTTGATGGAGGCGAATGACGATAGCGCCGCATGGAACCGATGGCCGGCCGAGCATCAGACGATCGAGACAGCGCGCAATTGGCTGCACGGTCTGCCGTACGATCGACAAGCAGCGCTGACCCGCCGTCAGGGTTTTTTTTGTTACGTCCAATGGATCGCGCACCAGCAATGGCACGCGATCAAATCGTACGCTGAGGAGCGCGACGTGGCTTTAATGGGCGATATTCCATTCGGCGTTAGTTATTGCAGCGCCGATGTCTTCGCGCGCCGCAATGATTTCGTGCTCGACTGGTTTGGCGGCGCACCTCCCGAGCCGCACTTCAAGGACGACGCATTCACCCAAAAATGGGGCCAAAACTGGGGTATCCCGCTCTATCGCTGGAACAGAATGCGCGAGAACAATTTTCAATGGTGGCGTGAGCGGGTGCGCGCGATCCGAGGCATCTTTCATTTGTGTCGCATCGATCACGTCCAGGGATTTTATCGCATCTATGCTTTCCCGTGGCGGCCACGGATGAATAAGGAATTCCTCCCACTCGATGAGCGCCAAATGCTGGAGCGAACTGGCGGACGCGCTCCGCATTTCGTTCCACGTGACGACAACACACCCGAAAACCGGGAAGCCAATAAACGCGAAGGCGAAGAATACCTGCGCGTCGTGCTGGAAGAAGCTGGTGGCACGCGCGTGGCCGGCGAAGATCTCGGCGTTGTGCCCGATTACGTGCGGCCGAATCTACGGTCACTTGGCATTGCTGGATTTAAAATTCCGCAATGGAACACGCACGACGGCATGATTATTCCTGGACAGATGTACGAACGGCTGTCTGTCGCGACCTATGCAACCCACGATCATGAACCGATTCGTGCTTTGTGGGATGAGGCATTCGAGCAGCCAGCGTCGGATGCTGTCGAACAAGCGCGAGCGATGCTGGAGAAGATCGCTCTGTTTGCCGGCCTGAATTCAAAAATCGAGGAGCTTGATTTCGAAAAGGATTTTTATCCGTCGATCATGGGAGCGCTCTTCAGTTGTGAGTCGTGGATTGCGATCGTTATGCTGACCGATCTGCTGGCGCGCACATACCGTTTCAATGTTCCCGGGACGAAAGCGAGTTTAAATTGGACCCGCCGAATGCAGCGCTCGGTTGCGCAGCTCACTTCCAGTCGGAAAGAACAAAAGCGAATGCGGTTAATGCATGACCTGTTGGTGAAAGCAGGACGCGCTTGAAAAAGAGCACCTGGGCTTAGGCAACTCCCTTCGGCGCGCCCTACCCGGATCGATCGATTTGTTTTAGAGGCTGATTCGCCGACCCAGTAGCTACGCGCTTTTTTCGATCGGTGCGCCGACTTTGTTGCCCCACTCAGTCCAGGAACCGTCGTAATTGCGGACATTATTCAGCCCCAGCAGATAAGTGAGCACAAACCAAGTGTGACTGGAGCGTTCGCCAATGCGGCAATAAACAATTGTGTCTCTGTCCGGACCGACTCCGCATTGCTCAAAATAGATTTTTGCCAGTTCCGAGGCGGGTTTGAATGTGCTGTCATCATTAGTGGCAGTCTTCCACGGAACGCTCTTTGCACCGGGAACATGGCCGCCGCGCAGCACACCTTCCTGCGGATACTCCGGCATGTGCGTGATCTCGCCCCTATATTCGCCTGGCGAGCGCACGTCGATCATTGGCTTGCCGCTTTTGCTTTGCCCCAGAGCTTCGTCGAAAAACGCGCGAATCTCCTTGTCGAACCTTTTTTTCGGCACCGGATAATTTGTCTTCGGATATTTCGGAACTTCGCGCGTCATGGGACGGCCTTCGGCTTTCCATTTGTCGCGGCCGCCATTGAGGATTTTTACGTTCTTGTGTCCGAAGAGCCGGAACGCCCAGAGAGCGTAGCACGCCCACCAGTTCGCTTTATCTCCGTAAAAAATGCAGGTGGTTTCTGGGGTGATTCCGTTCCGACTGCAAAGCTCCGCAAACTTTTCCGGCGAGATATAATCGCGGATCACCGGGTCTTGCAGATCCGCGCGCCAGTCGATATGTACCGCGCCGGGAACGTGCCCAGTGTCATAAAGGAGCACGTCTTCATTGGATTCAACGATCCGGATTCCGTCATCCTTGAGATGTTTCTCCAGCCAATCAGTCTCCACGAGCGCTTCCGGATGCGCGTATTGCGTTGGGTAAGTAGCCATAGGAACAAAACTTCAGGCTGCTCCCACTACCCGGCAAGAGATTTTCCCTTCGTGGCGCCGAAAGCAACGGGTGTTAAATGTCAGCGTAAATCGCCTGGCAGCCGTGGCGACGCGAGCAACTCCTCAAACTCGCGCCAGCGCTGCTCCGGCTGTTGCTCCGCGCCACCGCGTTTTTCGATGTAACTGCGCACCATGTCTTCGCCAAGATTGTAGTTGATGACATAGCTGCGGTATTTCTCGATAAATTTCGTCGCCTGTTTCGCCCGCTTCTCATCCATGAGCGCGTATTTTTGCAACCAAATCGCAGCCGCGTTCGCGTCGATCTCGCCATTCACGTACCTCCGGGCAGCTTCATTCGTGGCATAAGTCAGTTTCTTCACCAAGTCCTGCACGGCATAGAATTCTTCCACGCGTGATGGGTCGATCCCCGCGGCCGGCCAGAGCACTTCCTTTTCGAACGCTAGCCGCTCCGGTTTCGTAAATACAACGTCTCTGCCGAAGTTCGCTGTGCCTTCGGCAATGAGTGATTGCGACGAGAAGAGCGGATACACCGAAAACTCAACCCAACCGCGGTCCCGGACGAGATTTTTCTCAAGCAACGCGTTGTAGACGTGATGACCTGGATAACCCTCATGTGCAGCTAGATCAATCGCACGATCGATGTAGATCGGCAGATCGGTATTCACCTGGATGACACTGCGATAATTTCCTTTGTACCAATTGTAACCACCCCATGGCTTATTGGTGACATATTCGACGGTGAAATTTTCGGCGGGCGGCAGCTTGATGTGCGCAAGCGTGCGTTCGCGACATGCTTTGATCGCGAGCTGGAACACCGTGTCGAGCTTGTCTTTGGGAATCACGAATGCTCGCCGCCAATTCTCGTATCGCTGCAACAGCGGTCCTTCACCGGGAAGCTTCGGCTCGAGCTTGGCGAGGATCTCCTGGAAATGCGACTCGGGAAACTTGGGCGCAACGGCGTCATAAAGCGCTTGGGATTCTTCATCGAACTTTAAGTGTTCGCCCTTCAAAATGCGCACTCGTGCCTGCAACGCAGATAGTTGCTTCGTTAAATACTCGCGTCGCAATCGCTCCATCTCGTCCGTTGCCGTGGAAACCTTCGCTAACTGGTCGCGTAATCGCGTGGCATCAAGCGCGATCGCATCGAGCGGTTTCTTTGTCTCCGACTGTTTTTTCCATTCCGGCGGCCCGTAATAAGCGTCAACGTAATCCGGATCATGCTGCCCCATCGCGAGCACCAGTTTCACATAAGCTTCTGCAATCTCGTTAACGCTTGTCACCATCGCTGGTGTCGGCGAGGGACTGGCAGCCTCCGCGGTCGAGGCGGCAAGCAGCGCTAGCAAAAGGAAGACAAGCGACCCGCACTTCATAAATTGTTTTCCGCCCGACGATCAGTGCAGAATGGAATCAGCCGGATAAAGCACGCCATTCTTGATAACGGTGCCGATGTCGGAAGCATTCGCGATGTCATCCAGCGGATTGGAATTGAGAATCACCAGATCGGCGAAATAGCCATTTTCAATCTTACCGATGCGCGCGCCGGTCTCGCCGCCGAAAAGTTTCGACGCATTGACCGTGGCGCACTGAAGGATCTGCATTGGCGTGAGCCCTGCTTGTTTCATCAATTGAAATTCGCGGAAGAGCGCGGGGCCGTGAATCGTGCCGATGTTGCCCGCATCGGTGCCGGCGGCGATCGTCACGCCAGCATCTTCTAATCTTTTCAAATTCGGCAGCGCGACTTCGTAAGTTTTGTTGATCTTATCGAGAGCGGCTTTCGGGTCGGCCAGCGCGGTCTTGACCCGGTCGGGCAATTTGTCCTGTGAAATCTTAGTAACATCGAGGGACGCGATCACTTCCGGGTTACCCCACTTTTGCTCCTCGGGTGTGAGATTCAATTGATGCGAAAACGTCCGGCCATAACGCTCGAACACCACCAGCGTCGGACACAAAATGATGTGTCGATCCTTCAAAAGATTCACAAACGCGTCATCGACCGGTTTGTCGACCACGCTGTGCACGAGCACGTCGGCGCCTTCTTCGACTGCGGCGCGGGCAGTTTCGAGTTCGGTTGCGTGCACTGCCACGCGAATTTTGTGCGCGTGACTCTCTTCAATGGTCGCGCGAACAATCGGACGAAAGGAATCGACCGGATGCTCCTTGTCGACAATGTACCAAATCTTCACCAGATCGGGTTTTTGTTCGGCAAGTTTGCGCACGAACTCGCGCGCCTGATCGGGAGTGTCGATCTTCACGATCGGCGGATCGCCGAGATCCAGTTTCTCGCGTGATACGCTGGAGATTAGGGGTCCAGCAACCGCTACCCGCGGCGCTTGGGCAGTCGCGTTCGCTTTCTTACGGACCTCAAAATTCCACATCGGTCCGCCGACATCCACTACGCTCGTGATCCCGCAACGAATGTAGCGGGCAAATACATCGTCGAGATGCGATTTGATCCAAGCGACTTCGTCCTTGTACGGCCGAACACTATTGAAGTCCGCGCCGTCCGGTCGCGTGAACAGGTCCGCCGATTGAAAAAAATGAATGTGCGTGTCGATGTAACCCGGCAAGATGAATTTTCCGACGCACTCGATTTGCTTCCCGAGCGTTGCCGCATCCTGTTTGCCCATCGCGACGCGCTCAATTTTGTCGCCATTAATCACCACCGTCGCGTTGGGCATCACTTTGCCGTCAGCTGGGTTAATCACGGTCGCGCCGACCAGTGAAATTTTCTCCGCGTGAACAGCGCCAGCCGCGATCAATGCGACTGCGAAAAAGATTAACGTTTTCATTTGGTTGTTGGTTCGTCGGCAATTTTCAAAACAATTTTTCCGCGGGTGTGATGCGTTGCGGCCTGCGCGTCAGCTTTAGCCGCGTCGGCCAACGGTAAGACTTGTGAAACGATCGGTTTGATTTTCCCGTCGTCGATTAACTTCGTAATCTCCGCGAGCTCCGTCGCATC
>WNFP01000805.1_pt1 | contig 29073 bp, 21 predicted proteins | sample 5400201 | NCBI WGS metagenome assembly WNFP01 (sample SAMN13153355, study PRJNA577476) | soil metagenome | isolation source: 115 cm saprolite under Madrone tree | place: USA:California | collected 2016-06-14 | reverse complement strand
GTTTCTGCGCGCCAGCAAGGATGATTCGCCTCTCCGGCAGCTTATGGCCGCTGCTCGTGCGTGGCTCTCATTATCTTTCCGTTGCCCTGCGTCTCTGCACTACACACCAACTTTCAGTAGTTCCGCCACGGGCTGTTAGACATTGTCCTGGCTTGCTCCCAAAGCGGCGACCAACGGAAAAACCAACGCAGCCAATTCTCGTCAACCTTGCTCCGGTCCAACTCATAGGTCGGAAACTTGTCGGAGACAAACATGCCATCGAGTGCCGGGGGAACCACGCCAAAACTGCCCTTCCAGGCAAAGAGTTTGTTGTAGATGACATCTCCCGCTTTGATGACGAAATGCGTCTTCTTTGCAATCTTCATCGCAGGTTTCAACTCGCGGTGAAATGGCCCATCCCCATACCAGCGCATGCCGACGAGGTTGGCATCCTGGTTCGGGCCGAGCGTGTACGGGCGTGTGTTCGCCTTCAGAAACTCGCCGAAAGGAGTGTCCGGCCAAGGAGTGCTCATGCCCGGTCATCTCCGAGTAGAGTCTTGATTTCACTCATGATTTCTGCAATCTGCCGCTGCTTTAGCACGATGCTTTCCGCAAGTTGCTGCGGTGGAAGGTGGGTTATGTCTTCCTTCGCACTGGGATTTTTGCGATCAAGGTTACAGCCGGTAGCGAGCAGATCCTTGGCTGGAACTTTCCACGCGCGATCATTCTCCCCACGCTTCTTCCACCATGTGAGGCACTCCTTGAATTCTTCAAATTGGAGCGGGGCCATTTTTGTGTAATTCTTCTTGCCCTCCGGAAGAGGATGCTCGTAGTACCACACGTCTTTTGTGGGTCCAGAGCGGTCAAAGAAAAGCAGATTTGTAGGAATCGGGGTGTAAGGAGAAAATACGCCGTTGGGAAGCCGGACGATTGTATGAAGATTGAATTCCTTTATCAGCTCTTCCTTGATGCGAGCGGATATTCCGTTGCCTGACAGAAGTCCGTTGGGGACGACCATGCCGCACCGTCCGGCGCTCGACCCGCCGACCGGGCGTCTGAGTTTGCGCATGATGAGTTGCAAATAGAGCAGCGCGGTCTCTGAGGTCTGTTTGTCCTCGGGGAAATTCGACAGAATCCCCCTCTCCTCCTCGCCGCCAAACGGCGGATTGGTCACGATGACATCAACGCGATCCCTGTCGCCAAGCTCGCGGAGTGGGAAACGCAGGGCATTCCCGGAATCAATTTCCGGATATTCCATGCCGTGAAGTAGGAGATTCATCTCGCAGAGTAAGTACGGCAGGGGCTTTGCTTCAATTCCGTGAAGGGTGCCGTGCTGCAGGCGCTCATAGTCTTGCGCGCGCTTTGCCTGTCCCCGCAGGTGCTCGAAGGCTTCTACCAGAAATCCGCCCGTGCCGGCGGCGGGATCGAGAATTTTTTCACCCAGCCTCGGGTCCACGACAGTGATGATGAATTTCACGAGCGAGCGGGGCGTGTAGAATTCGCCAGAGTCGCCAGCGGCATCCCGCATCTCGCGGAGCATGGTTTCATACATGTGACCAAGCGTGTGTATCTCGTCCTTCGACGTAAAATGAATGTCATTCACGCGATTGATGACATCCCGCAGAAGGTAGCCGTTCACCATACGGTTGATGGTGCCCTGGAACACGCGCGCAACCACGTCCCGCCGGTCGCCGTTCAGACTCTCTAGGGCGCGCAAATAGGCAAAGAGCCCTGGCCCTCTTTTCCCATCCGGTCGCATGGCTTCATCCTGATTGATGAATGCGATCAGTTCCGGGCCGGTGACGCCTTCGGACTTCGCCGCCCAGTCACGCCAGCGATAAGGTGCTTCGATGGTGGAGTGGTAGCGTTTGCCTGCAAGTTTTGCTTCTGCCTGCCGTACTTGCTCCATGTCGTCGAGGAATTTCAGGAACATGATCCAGGTCAGCATCGGCAGGCGGTCAATGTCCCCGTTGAGGCCCTTGTCCTTGCGCATGATGTCTCGACATGCCTTGATGATGCTGCCCAGCTGGTGTGCTGTCGATTTTGGTGCTTCCGTCCTGCGAGCCGCTGCCGTCATTGCCATGGTCCCCTCTTCATGCCGTGTACAGAAGTTGCTGAAGTTCCCCGACCGCGTGCCGCAGCTGATCAGGTCCACCAAAGAAATTAGCGATTTCAATGACATTCCCATGCCGGGATATCGGCGGTACTTTCAGTACGTCAGGTATCTGGAACTGCGCCGTCCCGAATTCGACATATTTCTCCAGCAATTCATTCAACACATCCCGCGCACCGTTCGTGTATTGGTCAAAAAATACCTTGCCGCCATTGCGCGCGGCCTCCGCTCGCTCTCGTCGGCTTCGGATCGGCGCACTATAAGCGACGTGGCACAGCAAGTCGACGCTCCGCGGCATTGCTCCACTTGGTTCGCAGCTCGGCGGCGGAGGAATACATGCTGCGCACGCTCTCTGCGGTATATTCCGTGAATTTCTTGACCTGGAGTCGTCTGCCGTCGGCATCAAGCTCGTAGACCAAATGGGCGGCAATCTCAACGACACCGCCATCGACGTAATATTTGCGAGGCGGAGTGGCTTCGTCGTCGAAAGTGAGGCCCGTTCCAGGGGGCAGCCCATCAAGTTCAACGGGTTGTTCCTCGACTATGGTAGGTTCTCCTATGGTTTCTCCGCTTGCGTCCAACTGCACTTCGGTCACCTGCACTGGATCGCCGTCAAAGTCAGGATCGGCGAACAGACGAGTTGCGCTGCCGGTGTAATCCAGAATGTTGAAGAACAGCTTGCCATAGTCGTCACTCACGCGCGTGCCGCGGCCGATGATCTGCTTGAATTCCGTCATGGAGTTGATAGTTCGCACGATGACCACGTTCTTGCACGTCGGTACATCGACTCCGGTCGTGAGCATGTGTGAGGTTGTAAGGATCGCAGGCGTGGTGGTTTCCAGTTCCATGAAACGGCCGAGATGTGAGCGGCCTGTGTCGCCCTCGTCGGAAACGACCCGCGCCACGTAGTCGGGGTACTGTTTCACCAGATCTGCATTGCAGTTGTTCAATGCACGTCGCATCTCCTCCGCGTGTTCCTGGTCCACGCAAAAGACGATGGTCTTCGCAAAGCGGTCGGATTTCTTGAGAAAATCCGTTAAGTTGCGGGCAATCCCCTCCGTGCGGGCTTTGAGCGCGATCAATCTGTCGAAATCCGGCGTCCCGTACACACTGTCCGGAATCTCGCGGCCATACCGATCAACCTCGCCCGGCGTCGGCCGCCACCCGGCTGCATCGACCGTCGAAACGATGCGGTGCACACGGTAGGGCGCCAGGAATCCGTCATCGATGCCTTGGCGCAGGCTATAGATGTACAGCGGATTGTGAAAGTAGCGGTACGTGTCGCGGTTGTCCTCGCGCAAAGGAGTGGCGGTCATGCCAAGTTGGAAAGCGGGCTCGAAATACTCCAGGATCTCGCGCCAGTTGCTCTCGTCACGCGCACTGCCTCTGTGGCACTCGTCAACGATGATAAGGTCGAAAAAGTCTCGCGGGTACTCACGGTACAAGCCTGGCCGCCGCTCGTCCTTGGCAAGAGCCTGGTAAATTGCGAAATACATCTCACGGCTCTTGATCGCTTCTCCTTCGATCTTGTGCCTCGCTTCGCCGAAGGGCGCGAAGATCTTGTCCTTTGGGTCATCGATGAGGATATTGCGATCCGCCAGATAAAGAATGCGCGGGCGGCGGTACTCGCCGGTGCGGTTCCATCGGGAATTCGTGAGCTTCCAGCAAACCTGAAATGCAACGACCGTTTTGCCGGTTCCTGTTGCAAGCGTGAGGAGCACGCGCTTCTTACCCTGCAGGATGGCCTGCACAGCGCTGTTGATAGCGATCTCCTGGTAGTACCGTGGCGATTTGCCAGAGAGATGGTAGTAGGGCGTAAGCAGTCGTTCGCCCACGGTCTCCGAGATATCTTCAGCGGCACGCAGCCTGTCCCACAGCTCGGAAGGCTTCGGAAAGTTCTGGATTTCGTTGTCCAGTCCGGCGAGGAAATCGTGTTCGATGATGCTGTGGCCGTTTGTAGCGTAGGCGAATTTCAGCCCCAGAATCTGCGCATATTCTTTCGCCTGCTGGAGACCGTCACCGGCTGTTTTGTAAACTGCCTTCGCCTCGACAACGGCAATGGGGAAATCTCTACGGTATCGGAGTAGGTAGTCCGCACGCTTCTGAGAACGCCGAATCGCACGATTTCCGACGACCACGATGCGTCCATCGGTGAAGCTTTTCTGCTCGCTGATTTGCGTATCTTCCCAGCCCGCGCTGTACAGCTTCGGGAGAACATACGTCCGGCATGTGTCGGCTTCGTTTAAGGGCATCAGGCTCTATATCATAACGGGAATCAAATGGATTCCTCATAAGGTTATACCGTTTTTTTGTCTCGCATGTCATTTGCGAAAAGGTGTATCCGGAGTCACTTCGTCCTTCACTCCTGGCCCTCTATTTGCCGCGCTCTGCCGCGACGGCAGCATTCTGCGTTGTGACAAGTGCATACACGAAGCGATGGCGTTGACTATCCCCGTGTCTTTCATGATCGCCTAAAGAAGGCCGCGCACGCTGTTTCTAGCCTTGAGCAGGGTGCCCTGCTGGGCACGTCGGACATATACCGATAAAATCTAAAAGTTGATGAACAGTGATACAGAAGCACTTGTCGCCTCGGCGCGACGAGCCTTCACGAATGCAATTTGGGAATCACCACTCTTTTTAAGACTGCGTTGCCGTGGCTTTGAGCAGACTGGATTTCTGGGTCACGGAACATCATTTCGGAATGGGCACCTGAGAGCGGCACGTCAGACTCATCATTAAACTGGAAGAAGACATCACGATGGTAGATTTCTCGAAGAAGCTCGGCCAAGCAAAGACCAAGAAACCGCTGGATCCGCTGGCTATTTATGACACGCTGGACAGAGCGAGCGATAAAGGCCCTCTCCGCCCCGCCCAAGAAGCCATTCTGCGCGAATGGCACGAAGGAAGGAGAACCGAGCGAGACCTGCTGGTCAAGTTGCAAACTGGCCAAGGTAAGATATTGGTTGGACTGCTGATGCTGCAGTCCAGACTCCATGAGAACAAAGGGCCCGCCGTCTATCTTTGCGCGAACAATTTTCTTGTCAACCAGACGCAGCAGCAAGCAAAAGAATTTGGACTTAAGAATTTAGTAACTGATCCGACTTCTGCCGACTTTCTGGACAGTCGCTCAATTCTGATTAATAACGTCCATAAGCTCTTTAATGGACTGTCGCAGTTCGGGTTGGGGCCGCATTCAACCGAGGTTGGCACTCTGTTGATGGACGATTCGCACGCGTGTGCGGATGCCATTCGGGAAGCTTGCAGTATTCGGCTCGGACAATCGCACAAGTGTTACCAGCCCTTACTCGACCTGTTCAGCTCTGAACTGGAATTTCAAGGGGCCGGAACATTTGCAGACATTCGGAATGGCAACTATGACGCCGTCTTGCCAGTACCATATTGGACATGGCGAGAAAGACAATCGGAAGTGACACACTTCCTTTCAAAGTGCTCCGTTGATGAAGAACTGAAGTTCGTTTGGCCACTTTTGAAAGATCAATTGACGGAATGCCTGTGTGTGTTTTCAGGCGCTGGGTTAGAGATAGCACCATATTCAGCACCTCTGCGAGTCTTTGGTTCTTATTGGAAGGCGCAATATCGGGTCTTCATGTCGGCAACGATCACAAACGATTCTTTTCTGGTGCGCGGATTGGGCCTCTCTCCAAACTCCATTACAAATCCTCTCACATATGAGCGTGAAAAGTGGTACGGCGAAAAGATGGTGCTGGTGCCATCCTTGATAGATGAATCTTTGACACGAGAAAGGGTAATTTCCGAACTGGCTCAGCCCAAAAGCAAACGGAAACATGGAGTCGTTGCCTTGGTCCCAAGCTTTGCGAAAGCCAATGACTGGAAAACTCAGGGAGCTGCAGTTGTCGACAAATCAAGCATTGAGGCGGGTATCGCGAACCTGAGACAGGGACACGTTGAGAACACATTGGTAATTGTAAATAAGTATGACGGCATCGACTTACCCGATGAGGCATGTCGAATCTTGATAATCGACTCAAAGCCCTTCTCCGAAAGTCTCATTGATCGATGCATGGATTCTTGCCGGGCGTCCAGCGATGCAACCCTTTTAAAACTAGCGCGAACAATTGAGCAGGGATTGGGCAGAGCTGTCCGCGGTCAGCGGGACTACTGTGTCGTCATTCTCATCGGGCTGGCACTCATACGGGCCATCAGGACTGGCAGGTCAAAACTTCAGTTTTCCGACCAAACACGCGAGCAGATTGAGCTTGGCCTTGAGGTTGCCGGTCTGGCAAAAGACGAAGTTCAAGAGGGAGTTGATCCATATTCGGTACTGAGCAAGCTGATGGGTCAATCGCTGAAGAGAGATAGCGGGTGGAAGGACTTTTACTCGGAACGCATGGACGCAATCACTGTAAGACCAGCATCTCCCAAAATGCTTGAAATCTTTGCGGCCGAGCAGAAAGCCGAGAAAAGATTTCAAGAAGGTGGACACGATGACGCCGCTGCGATTATTCAGAAGTTGATTGATGACTTCGTTCCGGCTGGAAACGATGAAGATCGTGGCTGGTATTTACAGGAAATCGCCAGATTCAAGTATCCCTCTAGCAAGTCTGAGGCCAATGAATATCAGGGTCGGGCACACAAACTCAACCGTCTGTTGCTCCGACCAAAGACTGGCATGGTCTTTGAAAAATTGCTGATCAGTCAAAAACGCATTGCGAATATTAAGTCATGGTTGAGCGAATTCGAGAGCAACGAGGCAATGATTTTGGCCGTAGAAGACATCGCCGCCAACCTGGAATTCGGTGTTTCTGCGAACGACTTCGTAAGAGGCGTTCAACAGACTGGGCCTAGCTCTGGGTTTCTCTGCCCAGAGACCTGACACGGAATGGAAGGAAGGTCCCGATAATTTGTGGGCCGTCCGCGATGGGGAATATCTGCTAGTCGAATGCAAAAGCCAAGTAGAACTTGATCGAGATGAGATTCGAAAAGAAGAAACCGGTCAGCTGAACAATGCCTGCGCGTGGTTCAAGAAAAACTACCACGATGCAAAGGTGACCAATCTCCTCATTATTCCAACCAAAGTTGTGTCAAGCGCAGCCGGATTTAACGAGCCGGTCCAGATTGTTCGAAAGCCAAACCTGAAAAAACTTGTGAAAAACTTCAAAATGCTGTTCTATGAATTTAGGAGTGTTGAGCTTCAAGATATTGATGATGCAAAGGTTCAAAGGTACCTGAAGGAGCACCTTCGAGGCGCACCGTGGTAGATATCAGCAGCCCATAGCCGACAAAAGCAGGCGGGCACTGAGCAGGCGTTCCGGAGGTCCGCCTGCAGCACAGAATGCTGCTTTGATCCAGCCCTGCCAACCCTTGTCTCCTGTCCTGTTGACGAGCCATTGAATATTGCTGGTATCGGGGATGTTACTGGGGCTGTAAGCATCTCTTTCAAGCCAAAGATTGAAAACACATTCTCTGCGCTTTGCAGCCCAGACATCTGGCACGGGACTCGTGACTCCGATTTACGTCTCGCGCACTCTGTAGGTGTTTTATCTGCTGCAGGACCTGCACCAGCCGATTCATCGCCACCGGAGAGAATTCCAGATCGAAACGCGGTCCATTCTTATAGATCAAGACGCCCTGTTGAACCGGCCCCAAATTCTGACTTATCAAATGACAATATGCAAAGACCTGAAGGACATCTCCGTCCATTGGATTTTTCCCTCTCAAGATCGTGGACTTTCGCTCCTCCGGCATGAACCACACACCATCACGATGAATGACATCAATTCGTCCGACCAACTGAAGTTTATGGCACGTCAGAGTGATGCCGTTTCCGTCATCAACAGAAATCACTTTTCCCTCTGACATTCGCGAGCGGAGTTGTTTGGTTCGGGCACTGCGTCTCAGTGCAGAAGCGGTAATTGAAAGGACGATCGCGCCAACGGCAGCGAGGACAGCGATTTTTGTCAGCGCCTCAGCGTCCGCGTCGCGTCGTCCCCTGAGACTCTGAGTAGTAACCGTTACGCCCGAAGTTCCTTTTCGATGCTTCGGCGGCTCTGCGTGAGCAGAGCCCAGGAAGATAGAGAACAATGCCAATATCAGCAACAGTGCGGAGATGATGATCAGGATTCGGGCCACCTTTCGACTTGCGGAGACCGACCTTACGTTTCTGGAGTAATCCCGGTGGTACTCAATACCAGCCTGGAGTCGTTCGGCCGAGGCGTCCTCGTCAGACTTACTCAATTTGCCAAAATAATTGTGGTTATTAAGCCACCAAAAACGCTCACAGAACACAAACTTTTCAATTTCGGATGCTTTAATGTAAGCCATTGTTATTCTTGCCAGTTCCCTGATTCAGATACAAATCGCGAACTCCGGCCTAATGATAGCGTGACCATTGGGTTTAGCCGAACACAAACTTTCCCATAATGAACCGCGCGGGATCCAAAACCATTGAAATCGGTTCGGCAAATCGTACGAGACCAAATATTTTTTGCTGAACCGGGATAATCCCCAATGGTGAGCTGCATATGTAAGGTTGCCACCTGCGGCGAGCGGGTGCGCCAGAGGACAGAACTTTTGATTACCAACACTCCCCTGAAGAGACTGGCATTCCTTCTGTCGGCCACAATGTTTGCGCTCGGGCAGCAGCCGACGACATCACCGATTCAGCAATCGGAAACCATCATCGTCACAGGAACTTTTGAGCCGCTCCCGCTCGAGGAGAGTAATCGAGCAGTCAATTCGTTCTACGTTGTGAAGAGCTCAGACCTTACCATGTCGTTTGTCGATTATCTGCATCAGGATTCCTGTGTGGATTTACAGCAACGGGAGGTTGACGGCGTACAGGCTGATCTCTCGATTCGCGGTGCGTCATTCGGACAGACCCTGGTGTTACTCAATGGATTGCGAATCAACGATGCAGAGACGGGCCACCACAATCTGGACATTCCACTTCCCTTGGAAGCGCTGGACCGAATCGAGGTGCTTCATGGGGCTGGTTCGACTCTGTACGGCGCTGATGCCCTGGGTGGCGCTGTCAATTTCATTACGGATAAACCGATTGAGACTGAACTGCGCTTGCGTGCGGCCGCTGGCAATTTCGGTATAAACGAACAACGAATTCTGGGGGCTTTTTCAGGCGCGCAATTCTCTGAACGGATCGCCGCCAGTCGGGATGCCTCAAGCGGATTCCAAACAGACCGTGATTACCGAAGCAGTTCCGCGTCTTCTGAAACTTGGCTGCACAGCGCGATGGGCTCAACCGACATCCTTCTTGCCGGCAGCGATCGACCCTTCGGAGCAAACCAGTTCTACGGCAACTTCCCCTCCTGGGAACGTACCAAGAGCTGGTTTGCCTCTCTCAATCAACAGATCGGGCTAAATACGTCTGTAGCGTTCGGTTATCGCCGGCATTCCGATGTGTTTGTGTTAATACGCGACCAACCTGGCGTCTACGAGAACAATCATGTGAGCCAGAGCTGGCAATTGGCCCTGCGCAGGACGAACGAGCTGGGCAAGAACACTGTGCTTGCCTACGGGGCAGAAGGTGATCGCGACCAGATCGACAGCAATAACCTCGGGAACCACGCACGTAACCGCGGTGCCGGGTATATCAACGTGGATGTTAGACAGGTGCGCCGACTTTCTTTGTCGCTGGGAGGACGAGAGGACATACTCGAACACGGCCGCGCAGAGTTCTCGCCGACCATTGCAGGTGCCGCGTGGCTGCGGTCTGAATTGAAGATGCGGGCAAGCGCCAGCCGTGCGTTTCGACTGCCGACGTACACGGACCTCTACTACAGCGATCCGGCGAACATCGGAAATCCGCTGCTGAGGCCTGAGACTGCATGGAGTTTTGAAGGAGGTCCGGAATGGAATCACAAAGGCGTCGTATCGTTGCAATCGACGTTCTTTCGTCGGCAGGATCATAATGACATCGATTACATAAGGAGTTCTCCGTCTGACCCGTGGCGCGCTGCTAATGTCCAACGTGTCACATTTGACGGAATCGAGACGGCTCTGGCATTAACCACAGCGAATCACTCTGAAACCCTCCGAGTCGGATACACGATATTGCAAGCGAGCCAACAGCTGTTTCCGGGAATGTCCAAATACGTGTTCAATTATCCATACCATCAAGCAGCCTTCACGTGGTCCAGCCAGTTCCTCGGCCAGATGTCTTTGTTGTCGCGGCTGGGCGTGGTCCAGCGTGCGGGAACGGCCCCCTATGCTGTCTGGGACCTGGCAGCCTCCCGGAGCAAGGGCGGTTTCAGGCCATTCATCCAGCTCTACAATCTGAGTTCCAGCCGTTACCTGGAGATTCCTGGAGTGGATATGCCGGGACGCAGCGTGGTCGCCGGAATTGAGCTGGTCTTCGATCAACCGCACCACCATTGACGAATTCCCCGATTTCCTTTGCTGGCCGCAAAATGCTCAGCTGATCCTGAGTTGAATCTTTGCAGTTTGTGTAAGTGTGCCATCACTCCCGACTAAATTTATGGTGTACGAACCGGGAGGAGTGCCACCCTGAATCACTTTGAGCGTATCTCTACAGCCCGAGAGACACATGATTGCCGCGACGCATACGGCCGCACTGAGAAATGACCGAAACTGCTGGCTCCTCGCAGAAGTTCCAAGAAAGCCGCCCAATGCCAGAGGGAAAATGAACGCAGCAGCCCACGTACCCGAGGCCGACCGGCTCTTCGAAATATGACTGCCCTCCGATGTAATCGTCATCATAGTGCTCGTCCCGCCGGGGACTGGCTGGACCGTGTTCGTCTGGAACGAGCATGAAGTTCCGGGCGGCAGGTTCTCGCAGGATAGCTGCACAGCTTGTGAGGTCGTATTGTTCGCGAAGAGCGTGACTGCAACGTCAGATGCGCTTCCGGAATGCTGATTCAGCGAGGACGGTGACACGGCGATCGTAAATGCATCGGCGGCGGTCACACGTTCCAGCAACGGAAGGCCGTTCGTTGGCTGAAAAGTCTGGTCCCCGGAATATGCCGCAGTGATGGAATGATCGCCAGCCGCGGCAAATTGCGTCGTAAACGAGGCTGCACCGTTGTGAATGGGTTCTGTCGCAATCGCAACGCCTCCGTCCATCAACGTGACCGAGCCCGTGGGGATTGCAGTAATATCGGCGGGTACATCGACGTTTACGGTGAAAATGACAGGCTGTCCGACCAGCGCCGGATTACTTGATACTGTTACTTCGGCCGCGGCAAAGGCAGAACAAAGAGCCATAATCGCGTACAGAAGCGAGCGGGATCTTGCCCTCCTCATGCCTCCCTCCTGCACTCTCCGCATTCCTCAGCCACTTCAGGCCTTGCATTCAGGAGAGAGACAGCCATTGCCTTAACTTTCTTCAGTGTGCTCTGGGGCATTGCGTCTCCGAAGAGCAGACGCGTAAACAGTTGTCCCAGGTTCGCTTCAATCCGGCCGAGCGACCTGGACACGATCTGGGCGCTGTGTGGATTCCCAGTTTGGCTACCGTAAAAGGTAATGGCCGTGAAGACACTTCGCACATGCTGGCTGACTTCGGACAAAGCCTCAATCCGTTGTTCCAGTATCCTGTGCTTGCGCCTTTGCTCCAGATGAATCTGCAGAGCCAGAAGACTGGCAAGTGCCCCGATTACTACATTGGAGACTGATAGCAGACGTGGGATCGACAACCCGCTGTGCAAAAGAACAGAGTCCAGTCCTGCCACGAAGGCCATTACCGTCAAGCCGCACACGAAGCACGGCGTTAAGTTCGACAAGCTCCACATCGACTTATTAGCAACCATTTCTTCCCATCCTCCCAGTAAGGTGGGGATGAACTTGGAGCGCCGCAACCATGCCTGCGCTGGAAATTCGTTCCCTACTGGTAAATGACATCGGAATGGGAAAAAGGCCCACGGAGGTGGCTGCGCTTTAGTAATGGGCCGCGGTTACGAATTGCGAATCGAGAACGCTCGACACCGGGATACCGTGAGATAAGAGAGCTTCGATTCTCTCCTTCTCATCAACGCGCTGGGGTCTGGGATCGGCGATCATCGCTTTGAAGTCCGTGTTGGCATACGCAGCTTGATCTGCAACTGCCGGATTTCCCGGAAGAAACTTTTCTTGATGGCGGTCTCGGTGGTCTCCATCACGCCTGCAATCTCTTTCCAGTCGTAACCCGCATCTCTAAGCGCCAGCACTGTACGAGCCTTGTCGCTCAGACTGCGGACGATCCTCTCATAATCAATGCGGGCCTCTACTTCCCTCGCCCAATCTCCGGCGGCTGCCAGAGCCGACATTTCCGAAGAGCCACCGACCAACTCCAAGCGCTTTAACTTCTGCGCCTGGCGGTTCAGCACACGCCAAAAAGTCACCATGAGCAGTCCGGTAAGATTTCTGGAACAGGGCGGTACTCCCGTCTTGTCCAGGTAGGCCGAGACCTGCGAGACAGTAACCTCCATCAATTCACCAACCGACGCAGTCTCGCCTAGAACAGATTGAGTTTGTTTACATACGCGTTCCCACACTTCGACAACAGCTGTGCGTACGTCGGACCGGAGCGGCTTTCCTGATGCATCGTTGTCTCGGTCCCACCAAAAGTGATGAGCATGGAGTATGGCCATAAATGATTGGGGTGGGGGAGGAGCATGATAAAGCGTCGTTCAGGAACGAGCTTGTGAACTGATTCTCCTTGTTATCCAATTTGGGAACTTCCAATGACATATTTGACCGACATTTCCAAACCTTGCTGAGACTAGCCGGGGCGCACCTTTGTTCTCGCGGATGCTATCTATTCCACACGTTGGTAACGTCACGGGACGCACTTACGTGGGGATGAAAAAGAGGGACTCTACTGAACTGTCAGCTGTATTTGTGCCGAGTGCGCCAAGGTTCCGGATACCGCCTGTACGTTGATCGTGTAACTGCCAGGAGGTGTGCTTGAGTCGAGAGACTTGTTTCGGAACATTGTGTGGCCACATCCGGTCAGGGTGGCGGCTACAAGTAAGAGGACGATCATTCCGCTGCCTCTTCTCTTAATGCCAGGGACCAGAAGGCAACCGAAAGCCAAAGACACGTATCCGAACATGGCCAACTCTGGTCTGCGCGGAGAGTGCGGTTCTGCTGTAGTCCGACCTGGCGTCACAGGCGTTCCGGTTGTAGTAATCACTAGTTTCGCGAAGATGACTGTTTTTCCGTCGAAGGCCGCCGTATCCGGTGTGATTGAACAAGTGGCGCCCTGTGGTACGCCAGTGCATAAAGTGTTCACGGAGCTGGTAAAACCGTGGAGAGGAATCAAAGAAACTTCGGCTGTAAGCGTATCGCCCGGAGCGAGCTGGGCCTGTACCGGATTGATTGAGATGCTGAAGTCCTCCTCATCACCGCCGATCTGGACTACCGGTGTCGCTTCATTAACAGTTTCAACAAAAGTAGTCGATCCGTCAGAAGAACCGGGTGAGCTTACGGCCTGGTAAACGGCCACAATCTGGTCGTTACCAACGGGCAGATTCGAGGTTGTGAAGCTCGCCATCGAGTTGACAACCGGAATCGTGGCGAGAATGTTTTGTCCGGTCACGAACATCACGGTTCCGCCACTTACCGGGCCGCCCAGCGGTGAGTTGACAGTCGCCACCAATGTCACGGCTTTCGTCACAATCTGGGGATTGGCAGAGCTGCTGACTGAAACGGTGCTGTGCGAGTCCACAACGGATTCAACCAGCGGTGAAGATTGTGACTTCGCGAAGTCATTGTCCCCGGCGTATGTCGCGGTAAGGATGTGACTGCCGGGCGACAAATTAGATACGGCCAGACTCGCGGCGCCGGTCTGATCAAGGGACGCGGATCCCAGTTGCAGGGCTCCATCAAAAAAGGCCACGCTGCCCGAGGGCGAGCCTGAAGCCGACGCAACCGTGACTGTCAGCGTCACGGTTGCAGTGTTCATAGCCGGGTTCATCGACGAGGCCAGCTTCGGCTGAGCGGTAGCCTTGTTGACCACTTGTGTCTCCACGTTCGATGAACCCTTAGAAAAATTTGCGTCACCCCCATAAACCGCAGTGATCGTGTGTGATCCGGGCGTGAGCGTGTTTACGGTAAATGTCGCGGATCCGCTGCTGTCCAGCGTGGAAGTACCGAGCACCAGGCTTCCATCATTGAAGGTGATGGTTCCGGTGGGAGTTGCCGTCCCCGGCGCGCCGCCCGGTGGTGACGGCAGGACCTGGACAGTGAACGTGACTGCCTGTCCGAACGTGGAAGGATTAGGCACAGATGTCAATGCAACTGAAACCGAGTTTTTGGAAACGCTCTGCGTGAGCGTACTTGAAGTCGATGAGAGATAATTTGCGCTTCCGGCATAAATTACCGAAATGGTGTGAGACCCTACGACCAGAGCCGAGGTTGTCAGTGCGCCGGCGCCAGTGCTGTCGAGAGTCGCCTTTCCCAGGACTGCTGCCCCGTCCATGAACGTTATTGTTCCCGACGGTATGCCACCTCCCCCACCAGACGGACTGACTGAGCCTGTGAGAACAACTATCTGGCCAAAGACGGTCGGATTTGCGGAACTTGAGACGGTAGTGACCGTGCTGCTTTGATTAACGACCTGGCTAATAGTTCCCGCAGCGGGCACCGATGATGGATTGAAGTTTCCGTCTCCCGCGTAGCTGGCGGTAATATTGTGGCTGCCGACTCCCAGCGAGGTCACAGTGAGAACGGCTTTCCCGTTATTGTCCAGCGTTGCAGTCCCAAGAGGGGTAGTGCCATCGGTGAAGCTCACTGTTCCCGACGGAACTCCTCCCGCGCCCGAAGCACTGACAGTTACGGTCAATACCACTGCCTGCCCAAAGACACTGGGGTTCGGAGTGGCGCTAATGCTGGCGCTGGTATTGCCCTTGCTCACTGTTTGCTGAACAGGACTGGATGCGGAACTCAGGAAGTCGGTGTCGCCGGAGTACGAGGCGGTAATGCTGTGGCTTCCGACGCTCAGCGTGGCCGTCGTCAAGGTTGCCTTCCCGGTATTGTCGATAGTGGCGGCGCCCAGCACGGTTGTTCCGTCTGCAAAGCTGACTGATCCACTGGGAACTACGCTGCCGCTGCCCGAAGCGGAAACAATCGCGGTAAGAGTGACAGATTGGCCAAACGAGCTGGAGCCCTGAGAACTGGCCAGCGAAGTGGTGCTCGCGCTCTTGTTCACTGCCTCCGTTATCGGGCCTGATGCAGACCCCTGAAAGTTGCCATCGCCGGCATAGGTCGCCGTAATGCTGTGCGAACCAACCGAGAGCGATCCGGTAGAGAATGTTGCCTGGCCAGATTTGTCGAGTACAGCCGATCCGAGTGCCGCCGTCCCGTCACTGAAGGTGACACTACCGCTGGGTGTACCCCCGCCAGAACCTGAATTTACGGTGACTGTGAAAGTGACTGTCTGACCAAAGGAACCCGGATTGGGTGAACTCGTCAGATTGGTGGTGCTGCCGCTTTTGTTCACTGTCTGGGTGACGGATGGCGAGACGGATGCCTGAAAGTTGCTGTCGCCCGCGTACGACACCGCTACGCTGTGCGCGCTGGCTGCCAGTGTCGCAATCGTGAAGGTAGCCTTGCCTGAATTATCGAGGACCGCGTTACCAAGCGTTGTGCTCCCATCGGTAAATGTCACATTGCCGGTCGGGACTGCCGTTCCTCCGGATGCGCTGATGGATGCAGTAAGCGCGACCGTTTGGCCGAAAGTGCTCGGATTGGGAGCGGCTGTGACACTCGCGGATGAGGCACTCTTGGTGACAGTCTGCGTGGTTGCGCCCGAAGTCGACGGCTGGAAGCTGCCGTCGCCGGCGTATGCAGCCGTGATGGAATGAGTTCCGGCACTGAGTGAGCTGATCGCAAACGTAGCTTTACCAGTGTTGTCCAGTTGCGAGGTACCTAAAATCGTACTGCCGTCGCTGAAGCTCACAGAACCTGATGGGATTGCCGATCCGCCGCCGAACTGCGTGACCATCGCGGTCACGGTTACCGTCTGACCGAATATGCTCGGATTCGGACTGGTCCCGAGTGCGGTCGCGCTGTTTGCCTTATTGACGACCTGAGATTGCGGAGAGGATGCCGAGGCCGAGAAGTTGCTGTCGCCCGCATAGGCAGCAACGATGATGTGAGATCCAACGGCCAGCGACGAAATGTTGAAGCTCGCACGGCCCTGTCCGTCAAGCGTCGCTGTCCCAAGGCTCGTGGCGCTATCCGAAAGCGTTACCGACCCGGTCGGAATCGCTGTTCCAGACTGTGCAGTCACTGTCGTGGTAAAGGTGATGGTCTGGCCGAACGTGCTCGGATTGATAGAGGTGACGAGAGCTGTTGCGCTGGACGCTTTGTTGATCGTCTCAGAGAACGTGCCTGACGAAGCCGCGAAGTTGGAGTCGCCCGAATAATTGGCGGTTATGTTGTGACTCCCGGCTGCAAGCGAGTTCGTGGTGAGGCTGGCGCGTCCGTTTGCATCCAGAGAAGAAGATCCGAGCGATGTGCTTCCATCGGTGAATGTCACTGTGCCCGTTGGTGTCACGCCGCTCCCGGCTGACGCGGTAACGGTGACACTAAAGGTCACCGATTGTCCGAAACTGCCAGGATTCGGGAGAGCGGTGAGTTGCGTAGCCGACGTTCCCTTTCCGACACTCTGGCTCAAAACAGGCGATGACGCAGAAGAGTAGTTTCCGTCCCCCCCGTACTGTGCGGTGAGCGAATGATTGCCGGCGCTCAGGGCTGCTGTGCTCAGGGTCAGCTTCCCTGTTGAGTCCAGTGTTCCACTCAAGATGGTCGATGATCCGTCGAGCAAGTTAACAGTACCGGTCGGGACCGCGGCCCCACTGGCGCCCGAGACGGCGATATTGAAGGAGACAGATTGCCCGAACGAACTCGGATTGATCGTACTGCTCAAAGAGACCGTGGGCTGAGCCTTGGTCACTGTCTGGACCAGACTCCCAGAAGATCCCCCCACAAAGCTGCTGTTGCCCCCAAAGACGGCGAGCAGAGAGTGTTGTCCTGGACTGGCAAACGTGGTTGTAAGACTGCCGGCTCCGGTTGGATCTACGGCAGATGTTCCGAGTGTCTTGCTCCCGTCCGCAAAAATGAGAGAGCCCGAGAAGTTTCCGCTTCCGGGAAACTTTGGCTGGATTAATGCCCGAAGCGTCACGGGTTGGCTGACGGCAGACGGATTGAGCGAGGATGTCAACGTGAGCGTATTTGCGCCATGGTTTACCAGCACCGAAATCTGATTCGCTGAGATGCCGGACGTGATGGCGTCAAAAGCTACGGTGTTGGTCAGATGCGCGGCGATCGGGTGCAGAACTCCCGCCGAAACCGGGAACAGATTGGGCGCAAGGAATGATCCATCGCCGCGCCCCTTAAACACTTCCAGAAAATCCTGCCCATTCACGGTTGCCGTTGCTCCGATATCGACATTGCCGTCACCGTCGAAATCGGTAGCCAAAACTCCTGTGGGGCGAGACAAGGTCAATGTCGTTGTCTGCTGGAATCCTCCTCCGGGTTGCTGTAACGCGATCTGGATTGTTCCGGTTGGGGTTCCCGCGTTGCCGTCATCATCCACGGCAACGTCCAGCAGCCCGTCATTGTTGAAATCCGCGACGGCAATCCCATCCGGGTTTTGTGTCGTGAGGGGCAGAGCCACCGGGGGCCGAAACGTCCCGTCTCCATTCCCGATGCTCACAAATGTATTGGGAGCGCCGCTCGGCGCCGTCATGAAGACAATGTCGGAAATTCCATCATTGTTGATATCCGCGAGCGCGACATTCTGTATGACCAGGCCAGAGGCCACTCTGCCAATGGACGTAAAGTTCCCACTGCCATCGTTGAGCAGTATGGCGACACCACTTGATGTAGCGACGGCGATATCGGGCTTCTTGTCAGAATTGAGATCGGCGACGGCGAGCTCCGGAAAAACAAAGAGCCCGGTGACCCCGGGCGGCGGCAGCCCCGGGATCGTAACGCTGACGGGAGGGCGAAATGTCCCGTTGCCATTTCCAAATAGAATTTGAATGGCAGGCGATGACGAGACGCCGGCCACGACAACGTCCATGTTGCCGTCGCCGTTGAAATCACCCGTCGCGACCGTCAGCGGGTTAGGAATACTCAGCTGAATCGTGCCGGCTGCACTCAGGGTTCCGTCTCCGTTCCCCAGAAACAAGGAAAGAGTGCCGGAAGTGCCATTGGCTACAACGACGTCGAGATTGCCGTCATTGTTGAAGTCCACGGCCGCGCTGCCGTCAGGCGATTGGCCGGTTGCGTAATTGACTGCCGGCGCGAAATTCTGCGCGTGGGACAACTGAAAAGACAGAAACAGGATGAACGACAGGATCGTCGCCTTCATTCTGGAATTCATGGACCGTCCTATGGGACACACCTACTTGTTGCGCCATGGGCGGTGGCGAAATACTGTCGTGGTGGATAACTGGGCGATTACTCAGGTTTGTTTACGGCGGGCAGCAATTTTTATTCATTCTTGTTTGGGACTGTCTCGTATGAGCGATCTCGTGACTCTTCAGTTAAGGGGCCATATCTCACATTCTTTTTTTGGGGCGGTATTTTTGGAATTCCGGAAGCAGCCGCCCAGACTGCTTCCGGAGATGGCCGGCACCCGCGCAGCAGTTCTCTCCACCAAGAGAGACTGGGGAAGCTGCGCGGTGACTCACCGGCAAACTGACGAACATTACTATCTTCCAAACGAACCAGGCCTCATGCTGGAATCGCTACATCATCCTGCTCACTTCCATCGATCTGGTCACCGACCGAAACCGGCTCGAAGTTGGACGAGGTCTGATCCTGCCTGACCGTCCGTTCATTACCATCAGCATCGACCGATTTGTTGCCCTTCTTGTAGCCTCGCTCCCGTACCGGCAACAAATCGGCATGACTTGGTGGGAAGACGAAGTTCTGAACAAAATCCAGACGAGCAGCATTGAGACGGCGACCCACGATTTTCCTGCTATGGTGCTTGCACAACTCAACAAATGCGTCGGCATCAATGATTGTTCTTTGCGACTGGCCGATGTAAACCACGCGGGTTCGCAGCCAGCCCTGCCCGATCCATCTGTTCACCTCGGCGGCGCGAATGTGCAGTGCCTTTGCCAGTGTCGATGCGGTAAACCAGTCGAAGCCCATTTGCGCGGTAGCGCCAAGCTTGTGAAGCTTCGCGCTGACAGATTTCTCTGAGCGGCGCATCATCCGCGCCACCTCTGAAATGGGATTAAGCGCAATCAGGTCCAGCAAGCGCTGTTCCTCGGTTGGCGTCCAGTGCCGATAGGCCTGCTTTCCCGATACGCCGAGCTGCCGCGCAAAGCGCCAGCACGCATCTCTGGGGTTGCCTGTGATCCGGACAAGTTCCCTGACAAGATCTTTGACCTGGCGGTCGCGTTCTGATTGATTTACGACCGTTGCCTGTTTGGCCTTTAAAAAGCCCTTGACTCGATCCCTGGCCTCCATGGACCAGCGAAATGTTCTTGCTGTTCGCCGTGCTGTATCCATTGACAACGATGATTTGAATAGCAATCGCTGGTACGAATGGAGACCAACTGGTCTCTGTGCGATTGATCTTCACAAATCCCTCCTACTAATAATTGGCAACGAGAGCGGAAAAAAGCCCAGGCGGTAGCCACCTTTTTTAGTGTCTTTGGTAAAAGGGATGAAAATCGGCTAGTCGTAAGGCAGTGCTTCCAATTACAACTTAGTCCCGCCTTTAGTGAGAGCTTTTTAAGTGGCCTTTGCTGATGGTGCCAATAGCCCGCGCGGACTACTCGGAACAGAAACTCTTAATGAGCGCCGTACAGTCAGATCTTAAAGAGAAACTGCAAGTTCAATAAATACCACGGCCCGGATCTGCCGCCCACTCGCCTCGAGAATCAGGAATGCGATTGTCGCAGGACAGGACCTCAAGCTATGAGATCGATTTCCAACTGACCGAGGTTCATTGATGAGATTTGTTCGAGAATATCCCCTTCTATGATCAGAGGCGGAACACTATCAGCGCTTATCCCAATAAGCAAGCTAGCGTCTTCCTCTAAGGCGAGTTGGCGGAATTGCTCACGATAATTGTCGACTCGGGAAAACAACTCCCGCAAAGCAACCGTTCATCCCAGTAACAACCTCATCTGCATTATCGGACAGATGGCACTGAGATTGGAGTCGCCAGGAATTCCTCGGAAAGCGTTTGCCTGCCTTATTTTAAATCTCCTTGTCTCCAATAGGAATCAGGTGGCACACCCACTCGTTCTGAGATTTGCTCAACGGTCAGCCTCTCTGACTCCAGAAACAAACTTACATGATTCTCACAACACTTAATACAGTCTTCTCGTGGCTCACAAGTCCCTCAGCGTGTCTTTCGGGCGTCGACGTGTATTCTTTAAGTTAATCATCTCTTTGGCTTCTGAGGCGGTGTTGGCGTAGGCGGCTTCAGGTCATCAGTCGTGTAGCCCGTTGGCTCACCTGGACCGTCTTCTGCCCCTTTCCGCTTAATCACTATTTCGCCGTCTGCATTCTTATAAAGGTCATATTTCGCTACGTCCTCACCAAAAAGAATTTCCCCTTTGATGACATGCATCGTTTCACCCGTGCTTTTCTTCAACTGTTTTATTTCACCTTTCGAAAGCCTTTTGTCCTGAGCCCCTTGTTTTTGGCCGCCCTCCTCTTGCTGATTATCTGCTCTGGAATTGTTTTGCTTCTTACCATTGCCATCTCCCGCCCCGAATCCATCGTGCTGACGCCTAACTGCTGTCGTTGAGCTCTCCGTTGACAGGCAAGGGTCTTGAAGGCTCCGGTCAATCTCTGGTGGAAGTATTGTTGTTTTATCATCCTCCGTTATACATGCTTTCCGCTGTGTCCCTTGTAACTCAACGGAAACGCACACGGGCTCTACATTTTGTTGTCGTAAATCAAGGAATTCGATGCCTTTCTTCGCCACAGCCGGCGATATCCCTGCCAGCGACGTATATCCACGGCGCTCGACGAGAACACCATTTGTAACCACTCTCACTCGGGCAGATGGATTGCTAGAATTAAGTAACTCAATAGCCTCTGTCAATATCTGTCTTCTATGTGGTCTTGTTTCTGATTGCAACTCAGAAGCCAACTGCCGTCTCAATTGCTGAAGATTGACTGCAAAGTGGGCAGTAACTTGTTGGATATCATTTTCTGTGGCGAGGCTCTGCTTACCCAACGGTAGCGTCATTTGCGTTTGAATAGCGCGATTGACAAATAAATTTAGCCTGTGCCCTTTGATCGTGACGACATCAAAACCCGAGTTCGTTGTTACTGGAATATGACCACTAAGTGACAACGTCGCTGCAGTAAGAATATTATTATTCTTGGCAGTAATAACGCGGGAGGCTGACTGTTTGGAATGTTGTGGTACATGGACGTTTTGGGGCGCGCTACTGTCGCCTGGGCCGCCAGCGCTGAGCTGATCACGTATGCCGAGGAGATTGCACAATCTTCTTCCAGCGCGCGCCCCTGCAGCCTTTGCTGTTTCACCTTCGACTGTCAGCGGCTCTTGTAACTCATCCGCAAGAGATTGCAACGCTTGGACTTTTCCAATGAGAGTAAGAAGTTGACCCAACGGCTTGATCTCGCCGGCTACCGCCGTCATTATTATGTGGTCAGGTTGTAAGTCGTCCACTAACTGCTGTACGACACACATGCGATAGGCTTCACTAAAACCCTCTAGCCATTGAAGTCTGGGATCGGTTTCAGAGTGCGCCTGTTGTTTCAATGGTTGTTTTTTGTTCTTACCGTTACCTGATTTAGGCAGAGGACTTTCTTTACGCTCTACTGGCTGTGAACAGCCGGTGCTAATATTTGGGTTGAAAGGAGCAGGTGTTGTAGCCCTTCCGTGAAAGAGTGGCGAAACCGGATCAGAACCCGGGGTACCGCCCTTAAATGGGGGAGAATCGTTTGTTTTCTCCACACCTCCAATGGGGGACCTTGCAGTAGGATCGGTCTGCGCATATCCATTTTGCGGAGATGGGGTAGTCGGATTATTGGCGCCACTTGTCCAAGACGGATACACGGGACCATCATCCTGAACAGCGCCATCATGATGAGAGGGGCTCGCTGCCTCTACCCGGGCGGGCAAACTAGTGGCAGGAGGCCCTGCCGGCGTTGACTTTGTTTGCTCTCTTTGCGGTGGTTGCTCTTGTTGCCCTTGTTTGTCTCGGTCCCTATGGATTGTGGCGTGCAACATGATAGGCGGCACAGCTTCGACTATGGCGGATAAAGGCAACCTTGGTAGGTGCGATTTTGTAGGACTAGCTGCTTGCCTGCAGGGGTGCTTTGCTATCTCCTGTTGCCGTTGAGCATAAAGCTGGAAGCTCCGCTTCATTGCCGGGTCCTTGAGAACCGAAGGACTAAGCGGCGAGATTTTTCCCGTTAGCGGATCTCTAGAGAATACGAGGCCATAAAGCGCATGGAACATTGGCTCATCACAAGGTGGATTGAATATCCACGGGCCGGTTGTTCCATGAGCATATTGAGGGCCCAACTTTATCCAGTAACCGTCGCGTGCGACAGCCCCGCCATTGCTACCGCTACTACTAAACACGTCACTAGTTTTACCCGCGCTTTGGGAACTGGGAGCGGTTGGAGGCGTTTTTTGCGACCATCCGATTTGTACGAGCGCAAGTACCAATGTGAGAGCTGCTAAGGGTGTAACCGAGATGGCTTTTCTTGTCCGCATAAGCTCCTGTTCTCTGACAAGGTGCTGTGTCGTCAGTCGCTCTCTCGGTACAATTAGCAGCAATCATTACAGGGGGGGGACTACTACTCTATGGTCGTGAACCGGACGGCTAACAACACTACACCCCGTGCTGCGAGGTACATAACGGAGAACTCTATTGGTAACTTGACAAATGGAGATGCTATATGCGCATTGGCCACGCCAACAAGTTACTTAGGTAATTCGGTATGTATGTTGATGGGAGAACGTTCCGATATGGGCCTGTTCCGTAACGAGATTATCGTGTGCGAGGAGATGGATATGAGTCGAGGAAGTGCTGGTTAAGTTTCACAGGAGTGCTTGCCGACTTCTCTACCGGCTATTAGCGGTAGCCGGGCCAAGCATGAGGACTCTCGTCAGTAATGTTCTTCCGCTCGCGAGACTCGTACCGAAGGCGCCGGCCTGGCCCAGCCCGGAAGCACTGAAAAGGCAGAGAACGATCTGCGAATCCGAAGCACCAACCTCGAAACCGCTAGACTACTCGACGCAGAGGGGTTTGTAATCCTCAACCGCTTTCGTGGCTGTGCCGTACCATTACTGCTGACTACAACCTCGATTGCGCGCCTCTTGAGAAAACAGTTACTTGTGTCGAACGCCCTTCCGGGGACGGTTCCCTTTGGCGCGAATAGCCTTGAGTTCGTTCAAGCAGGGCCAGCATCGTGTGAGGTGCAAGAGAATGCTGCGATCGACCGAAACCTCGTTGGCTGGCGCTCCTGCCAATGAAGCCAATTTGGAGCGATTCGGACATTCCACCCGATCCGGATTAGGGTGGTCTTGTTTCGTTACAGTTTCAAAAGCCTCAAGCAGGTCCCTTAGCTCTGTCCGCTCTGACACAATGTCCTTTCCCGAAAACCGGCAGCGAGCGCTAGAGTAGGCTTTCGGTTTGAAAAATACCCGATATTACTGGTATGCAGACGAACAAGTCTGAGTTGGCCGCATTGTCGCGTGCATTGCTTCCTCAAGTCCTGAGTCGATGCAAAAGTCGATGCAAAAGCTGCCCGCTGACTGTTCTTCGGTTATAGTCCCAATTGACTTTTCTTGAGGACAGCCTCGGCTCGTTAAACACTCCTAATTCCAACATTGGGACAGGCGACACGAATTATGGGGGTATTCTGATTGACAATACCGTCTATTGCGATTTTTACTGATTATGGGCCTGCCATCGCCAGGACTGCTTGCTGCGATTCGGTCCGGCAAGTGAAACAGAACTGGCTTGTGCAGTCAATGTCATAGACCGTGCATGTTGAGATCTTGCTGTGCCGAAGTTTCGCAAACGCCTTCCGCCGTGGTGGGACCGGGAAGTCGATGAGGCTTCGAGGCCTATTCGCCGGGATGTTCGCGAAGCGGCAATTGGGATCTGGGGGCGAGTCTGCGCACAAATTTACAAGCTTCTCGGAGACTTTGCTGAAGCTCCGGAATTGTTTGAAGAGTCAGTGCAGCGAGTCTCCCTATATCTAGACAAAATAGACGAGCCGCCAACCGATCCCAGGGGATTGCTATTTGTTGCGGTTTATCGTCTTGCCCGCCGTCGAGCCCTGCGCCGAGAGCGTGTTCAGGCAATCGGCGGTCTTACGGAGCTGGCAGATATCCCGTCACCCCCAGCTGCGGAAGATTTCATCGAGCGCCAGATCTTCGTCGACCAAATGCTGAAAGCGCTTCGACCTGAGAGCCGCGGCATGCTGCGCCTGAGGCTTAAAGGCTTAAGCTGGGAAGAAATTGGAAGCATGATGCGCGTTGACGCACCGACCGCGCAGAAGAGATTTTGGCGGGATGTTCGGAGAGCTCATTTGTATTTGCTGAAACCACGCGCAGTTGCCAGTGTCAGAGTTGAACAGCAATGTGATGACGAACAGAAGAGAAAGACAAAGCGATGTAACTGAGGAGGAGTTGTTGGACGCTCTAACCCAGTCTGCGGCCGCTGATCCAGATACCACTTGGCACATCAACGCAGATGCTCTGAGGGACTTTGTGACTGGCGTCTTGGATAACGCGCCGGAGCGGGAGAGAATCCTGTTCCACCTTGCAAACTGTGAAGTCTGTGCGACCTCACTGATTGAGCTACGCACTGGGGCGAGCGTTCCGGCGTCCTAAATAAAGAGACCTGGGGCCGGCACAATAAGCACCCAATGATGACGTTCGGAGTCGAGAGGCCAATATGACAATCCAGCAGGCGGTAAGCGGCAAGCGCGCCCATCATCCACTCCGCGCTGCGGCGGGTTATGTTCTAGGGGCAATTGGAGGTGTGTGTGCGCTACTGATCCTCATGGGCACTTCCTGGTGGTATAACGCTGTAACGGACTTGGGTGTTCGTGCAGTTGACAAAGGAAATTGGATGCCATTCCGCGCTTACACTCCAGAAATCGAGAGAGCACTCGGTTTGCTCTCGACAGTGCGTCCGGACCAATACGAATACATCAAGAGAAATGGCGTTCCCATTCAGCAATTGCCCACAACCAAGTTTAACGACTTCGGATGTAACGCCCGAACGGCTTATGGATGCACAAACCTTGATCTGGGAGCGATTGCAATCAATGAGACTCAAAAGGAAGATGCGATCTTCCAGGCGGCCATTATTTCGCATGAACTCGTCCATATTCAACATGGAGATTCCTCGCATGAGTTGGGAGGGCATTCCGCGCGCTACCACTTTTTCTTAAGGTATCCGGAAGCCGAAGCCCATCTGACGGGAAATTGGACGTTGCTTCGGCTGTCTCGTGGAACACGCCCAACCTTTAAGAACTGTGTAGACATGTGGGGAAGATTTATCTTTGAGTTGGTGGTTTACGCTTTGCCGTTTCTTCTTGTAATACTGTCCTTGGCTTCCGGGGTTCTGTTGCTTTATGGATTCTGGAAGATACTGCCAAAAATCCGCGAGCGGCGCCCCTTTCCCCTTCGTGTCTGAATTGATTGAGGAATGAGGCAGTCTAATGGAGACGCCGAATCAATCGCGAGACGCGCCCTGCATTCACGCCATCCAGCGCCTTCCACAGGGCGGTAGCTGCCAGCTCTGCAGCGGCCAGCGTTTGGTGAGCAAGAATCGGCCCTTCTCCCAATATCTGGTCCAATTGGCCACGCCAGATCTGAGAGTGGGCTATGTCTGCAGTCGCGTGAAGAGTGAAATACGCACATGCAGAAGAGTTGAACCCATACATGCTCTGCAACGAACGCGCCTTTTCCTTTGCGATCACCGGCACTTGGGACTCGTAGACATAGAATGTGACCAATGCCTGCGCCGCGTCACCGAATTTGGCAATACGGTGAAATGTTGCGATGAGCGCCTTAATCGCGGGAATCGGTTCGCGGTTGAAGACTTCGCCCGGCAACGCTCCCGCGGCTACCGCAAAATCAAGCCAGAGCAGATTGTGGGCTCGATCCTCCCCACCGTTCATGCCAATCTCTTCCCATAACGTCCGGAGGACACTTTGCCTCAGTTCGCTGTCCGGACCTCAGTGGCCACGCAAAAGCGGCCACCTGTGGCCACCTGAAAACCGGCCACCCATGAAGGACGTGTTCGGACGTTGACACGACCGGAGACTCTAATCTCCGGCGGTATGAGCAATGTCTTGAACAACGAAAAGAAACAGGAAGTACTGGCGCTGGGGCGGCTGGGCTGGTCGGTGCGGCGGATCGAGCAGGCGACTGGGGTCCGGCGCGAGACCGCCAGCGCCTACTTGAAGGCCGCCGGGGTAGCGGTGCGGCTGCCGGGTGGACGGCTGGCAAAACCGGCCACCAGTGTGGCCACCGACTCTTTCCCGGCACAACCGGCCAATGAGCTATCACCGGATTCACCCGAGCCAACAGCGTCTCGCGCGTCAGCAGAAAAACAAAAACCGGTGTGGCCACCGACTCTTTCCCGGCACAACCGGCCAATGAGCTATCACCGGATTCACCCGAGCCAACAGCGTCTCGCGCGTCAGCAGAAAAACAAAAACCGCAGCTAAGAGAAAAAGCTGTTTCCCCGGTCCACGATCCTGATCGTCACGAGCCTCGTAGTTGCGCGATCAGCGCGTGTGAACCGTATCGCGAAGTGATTGAAACCGGGCTGTCGCGTGGGCGCAATGCCATGGCCATATGGCAGGATCTGGTTTCCCAGCACGGCTTTCCCCACCAGTACGGAAGCGTCAAGCGCTGGGTGCGCAAGCAACGCGGGCAGCAGACGCCGCTGGCCATTCCCATCATTGTCACTGCTCCTGGTGAAGAAGCCCAGGTCGATTACGGCAGTGGTCCGCTGGTGCGCGATCCGCAGAGCGGCAAGTATCGCCGGACACGGCTGTTTGTCATGACCCTGGGCTACAGTCGCAAGTCGGTACGCTTGCTGGTCTTCCGTTCGAGTTCGCGCACCTGGGCCGAACTGCACGAGCAGGCGTTTCGCCGTCTGGGCGGCGTGGTCCGCACCGTGGTGCTGGACAATCTGCGCGAGGGCGTACTCGGCCCTGATGTCTACGATCCCCCGCTCAATCCACTCTACCGCGATGTTCTGGCGCATTACGGCGTGGTGGCCGTGCCCTGCCGCGTTCGCCATCCCGACCGCAAGGGCAAAGTCGAGTCCGGAGTCGGCCATGCGCAAAAAACGCCGCTGAAAGGACTTCGCTTCGAAACTCTGGAGCAGGCACAAGCCCATCTCGACAGCTGGGAACGCCAGTGGGCCGATACCCGCATCCACGGCACCACCAAACGCCAGGTGGCCGCCATGTTCGCCGAAGAGAAACCCGCCTTGCTCCCTTTGCCCCTCGAACCCTTTCGCTATTACCAGTATGGGAAACGCTCAGTGCACCTGGACGGTTGCGTGGAAGTCGACGCCGCCTATTACAGTACCCCGCCCGGCTGGATCGGTCGCAAGGTCCTGGTGCAGTGGGATGGATTATGGGTCCGCATCCTTGATCCCCACACCGGCCTGCTCTTACGAGAGCACGTGGGCCAACAACGCGGAGGCCATCGCATTCGCGAGCAAGACCGTTCTCCACGAACTCCTCTGCGCCTGCAACAACTGCTCCATCGCGCCCAGCAAGCCGGGACGCACGTCGGCGCGCTCTGCCAACTCATTCACCAAAAACAAGCCGACTATGGGGTGCGTCGCATTCTGGGTGTCCTGGCCTTAAGCAAAAAGTACGGCATCGCGGCCGTCGATGACGCCTGTGCCGCCGCTCTGGAAATCGGCGTACCCGAATACCGCTTCGTGCGCCGCTACCTGGAACGCCGGCCACCACTCCAGCTGTCCTTGCAGCAAGTCAATCCGCTCATCCGCGAACTGGTGCAATACCGCGACCTGATCAACCACAGAACAAAGGAGCAACAGAGATATGAATCTGATTGAACTCGACCGTGCTTTACGACAACTACGGCTCAGCGGAATGGCCGCCGCGCTGGAAACCCGCTTACGCCAGGCCCAGGCCGAACCCATGGCGCCCATCGATCTGATCTCCTGCCTGGTCTCCGACGAACTCACCCGACGCAGTGACCGGCTGCTGGAGCGCCGCCACAAACAAGCCCAGTTTCGCGACCCGTACAAGACACTGGATAACTTCGACTTCACCTTCAATCCCAGAATGAACCGCCCTCTGGTCTTCGACCTGGCTGCCGGAAGTTTTATCACTCGCCACGAAGATGTCCTCTTTCTCGGTCCACCGGGAACGGGCAAGAGTCACCTGGCCCAGGCTATCGGTCACGCCGCCATCCAACAGGGATATCGCGTCCTGTACCGAGAAACCCACAAGCTGCTGGAGGAACTCGCCGACGCCACTCTGGACGGTACACGCAAACAGCACCTGCAAATGCTGGCTTCTGTTCCTTTGCTGATCATCGATGACTTCGGCATGCGCAAACTACCGCTCACCGCTGCCGAGGACTTGCTGGAGATCATCATGCGCCGCTATGAGCGGGCCAGCACTTTGCTAACCTCCAATCGTCCCGTGGAAGACTGGGGCAAGCTATTAGGCGATGCCGCCGCGGTCACGGCTATGCTCGACCGGCTGCTCCACCATGGTCACCTGCTCAAATGCGGTCCCAGAAGCTGGCGTACGAAAATCGACTTGCCCGAAACACCCTCGGCAGGTTAAAAACTATACCTGTCCGAACCCGTCCAGGTGGCCGCTTTTGACCTGGCCACGGGTGGCCGGTTTTCAGGTGGCCACTGAGGAGCGCAGCTGGTAATTTCCTTTATTGAGACCGCTGTTCGTCCATTGGAGATATTTTTTTCTGCAGGAAGATAGTACTTTTGTTTATGGCCTAGTGGTTCTGTTCGGAAAATGAAAATTTATTACAAAAATTGATCGTT
>WNFP01001729.1_pt1 | contig 29108 bp, 25 predicted proteins | sample 5400201 | NCBI WGS metagenome assembly WNFP01 (sample SAMN13153355, study PRJNA577476) | soil metagenome | isolation source: 115 cm saprolite under Madrone tree | place: USA:California | collected 2016-06-14 | reverse complement strand
TCCTCGAACCCTATGCCGAGTTTCGCGCTGCAGAAACAGCCAGGGCTCCCCTGGTAATGACCATGCGGCTCTGTCCGCTGTGCGGCGCGCGGCCGCTCTTGGGGGTGTTGCGGCCGGAAGGCGAAGGCGGGAAACGGTTTCTGCTGTGCTCGTTTTGCTCGCAAGAGTGGGAATTTCGACGCATCTTGTGCCCGACCTGCGGAGAAGAGGCGGAAGGTAAGCTGCCGGTCTACGTTGCGGAGCAGTTGCCGCACATCCGCATGGAAGCGTGTGATACCTGCCGGTTTTATCTCCGGACGGTCGATTTGACTAAAGACGGCCGCGCCGTCCCGCTGGTCGATGATTTGGCGGCCATTCCGCTCACGCTGTGGGCGCATGAGAAAGGGTATTCGAGGTTACAACCCAACCTATTGGGCACATGAGGTCCGCTGTCGCCCGCCGCTTTGGGCTCCTCGGGATAGAAAACGTTCCGGGATTTCCAGTGAACAAAACGGGCCTCTCCATGCAAGCTTCGTTGGTCGTGGGTCGTGGCTATTGGTGGGACACGAGGGCGAAGCCGCATCCAAGCGGCAACCATGCGCCCAGCATCGGATAAAGGTTGCCAAGACCGGAGGCGTGGGGAACCAATTGACGCGCTCCGTAGATTAGGACAAATACCGAAAAATATACGCCCAGGACGTTAACGAACCGAGCCGCGAACCGATCCTCAGGATCATTGCGCAGCTTCCAGAACCATAGCAGGACGATACCCAGAGAACACGCGTAAAAGATATTTCGCGACAACTCGATGACAAAGCGTGCTGCAACCCTATAGCCCCCTGACGATGCGTCCGACAAACTGAACAAGGCAATCGCAAGAAGTGCACCCGCGCTCCACAACGCCACTCTGCTCGGAGGCAGCTTGTCTCCGACGAGGCGCAAACTCAGCTCACCTACGCAGATGAACAGGGTAATCGTCAACGGGGCCTCGCTAAAGTAGTAGAAATAAAGATACTCCGGGGAGGTATATCCGAAATGATAGAGCACGGCGTACCGGCCGATACTGCTGGTAGCCGAGAGAAGTAAATAGAAATTGAGGAAAAGGAACTTGCGGAATAAGCCCCGAATCAAGAAGAGATAGACCACGAAAGCTTCGATCAAGGTCGTGAGCAGCCAGAGCACCAGTTCGATCAGCGTCAGGTCGATCAATGGCAACATACGCTCGTGCAGGAAGAGCGCTCCCGCTTTCCGAGAAACTTCTGCCAACTATGCCACATCGGCAATACCGGCAACGGGGGTTTGGCGCCAGCCGATTGTCCAATGGGCCAGCGGGTCGCCGGAGATGAGTACGAAAATCGGTTGTCGGGTGAGGACCGCCCGGCGGTCCTTGGGCTCCCGATGGCCTTCGGAGCAGCCGACCATGTGTCCGCCATCGACTCCCGGTCACTTTAGGATCGATGCGGAACCGCGATGATTGACAGGACTGCAGCAGCGCCCTACGATCTTTCTGCGGAGAAATCGAGTGAATATGAACTCTGTCTGGAAAGAAAAAGCCGTTTTGCGCAGCGGCAAGGGACACCTCCAGTTAATTCTTGCATTTGTTGCGCTGTCGCTGATCGCCGCCGATGCGCCAACTACGGTTGGCACCGCCAACGAACAAGGCTTTCTGACCGACATTAAGTCGCTGACCGCTCCCGCGATGGAGGGCCGCGGCGCAGGTACCAAGGGCCTCACGAGAGCTGCGCATCTCATCGCACAGCGCTACAAGTCCCTCGGCCTCCAGCCCACCGGCAAGAACGGCTTCTTCCAGCCCTTTGACGTCATCACTGGCGCCCAGTTGAGGCCTGGCAATGACCTTGCCAAATACGTTCAAGGAGTCGGCAGCCTTCACGCGCGCGAAAACTTCAAGCTCAACGAGGACTTTGTCCCACTGAGTTTCTCGGCGAACGGTTCCGTGTCATCTTCCGCTGTCTTTGCGGGATACGGCATTACTGCTCCCGAGTTCGGCTATGACGACTACGCCGAGCTAAACGTGAAAGACGGAATAGTCGTCGTTCTGCGGAAGGAACCTCCTGGCCTGGCCAAGAAGTCGGGCAGCTCCGAACCTACCCTGCATGCCGGATTGGTGACCAAAGCGATCAATGCCCGCAATCACGGGGCGAAAGCCATCATCTTTTTGAATGGAATTCTGGATGCCGGGGAAGACGATCTTTTGCCTCGCTTCGAAACCTCCGAAGGACCCATCGACGTTGGCATCCTCTGTCTGCAAGTGAAGAACAACGTTGTCTTTTCTTGGCTCCATGCCGAGGGCAAGTCCGTAATTGACGTGCAAAAGGGAATCGACGAATCGACGCAACCTAGCTCTCTACACCCCTCCTCTCCCTTGAATCTCACAGTAAGGGTCAACATCGAGCGTCTCCACGCCACCGTCAGCAACATCCTCGCCTACCTGCCCGGCAAAACCGACGAATATGTCATTCTTGGAGCCCACTACGACCATCTCGGCCGCGGCCAATCGCATTCGCTGGCGCCTTCACAGATGGGCCAAATTCATCCTGGTGCCGACGACAACGCTTCCGGCACGGCTGGCGTTCTCGAACTAGCGCGCCTTTTTGCCCCGCTCAAGGGCCAGCTGCAGCGCGGTATCCTCTTCGCAAATTTCGCCGGGGAAGAACTGGGCCTCCTCGGCTCGGCGGCCTGGGTCAGGAATCCCACTCTGCCGCTCGCCAAAGCCGTCGCCATGCTCAACCTGGACATGATCGGCCGTATCAAAGACGAAAAGGTTTACATCGGCGGCCTCGGCACCGGCACGACCTTTCAGTCCATCCTTGACCAGGCCGAGTCCCACACCTCCTTTAAGTACGAAAACTCCCCCGGTGGCTACTCCTCGAGCGATCACACTTCCTTCGTCACCAAAGGCATTCCCGTGCTTTTCTTTTTCTCTGGTCTCCATAGCGACTATCACAAACCCTCCGATACCTGGGAAAAAATCAACGCCGATTCTGGCGCGCACCTGCTCGACCTGGTCTCTAATGTGGCCTTGCGCTTGGACAACGCGGCCGATCGTCCGACGTTCGTTTCGGTGGTCGAAAATCCTAATCCGCACGCGGGAACGCCCAGCGGCGGCGGTGGCGGCTATGGCCCGTACTTCGGCTCGATCCCCGACTTCGGCCAAACCGAAAATGGCGTGCGCTTTTCCGATGTAAAGCCCGGTTCTCCTGCCGCCAAAGCCGGCTTCCAAGCCGGAGACGTCCTCATTCAATTTGGCGACAAACCCATAAAGAATCTCTACGATTTCACTGATGCCCTGCGCCGAAGCAAAGTCGGAGACAACGTCCAAGTCACCGTTCTGCGCGACGGCAAGCCCGTTACCGCCGCTGTCACGCTTGAGCAGCGGAAATAGGCAGAGAAAGGGAATGACCGGTCAATGATAAGAAGAGTGCCTGGGTTGGCCTTATCACTCGTCCCGATAGCCTTCGCCTGCTTGCTCAGTGGTTGGATGATTAGAAACCCGGCTCCGCCAACTCCGCGAGCGCCGGCAACCTTCGGCGCTCCGGCGGTCCCGGAAGAGGCCAAGCATCTTAGCAATGTTCGGCAACTCACGTTTGGCGGCCAAAATGCCGAGGCCTATTTCTCCCTCGACGACAAATATTTGATTTTCCAGCACCAAGGCGAAGGCGTTCCGTGCGATCAAATTTACACCATTCCAGTAGACCCACCCGAGGGGCACCCTGCCGTACCCAAGCTCGTGAGCACTGGCAAGGGCCGCACTACTTGCGCCTACTTCTTTCCCTCCGGCGATCGCGTTCTCTTTTCCTCGACTCATGCCGCAAGCCCGGACTGTCCGCCGAAGCCCGATTATTCCCACGGCTACGTCTGGCCAATTTACGATACCTATCAAGTTTTTACGGCCAAGGTAGATGGGAGTGATTTGAAACAGCTTAGCCGCGCGCACGGCTACAACGCCGAGTCCACGATCACCCGGGACGGCAAACACATCGTGTTCACGTCCACCCGCAACGGCGACCTCGACATCTACACCATGAATGCCGACGGCTCCAACGTGAAACAGCTCACCAACGAGCTGGGTTATGACGGCGGCCCCTTCTGGTCTTACGATGGCAAGAAAATCGTCTACCGCGCCGAGCATCCCAGGACGCCCGAGGAAATCGCCGACTACCAGGGTCTACTTTCGAAAGGTCTGATCCGACCGGGCAATCTGGAAATCTGGGTCATGAACGCGGACGGTTCGAACAAGCACCAGGTTACACACAATGGTGCCGCGAATTTCGCGCCCTACTGGTATCCCGACGGAAAACGTATCGTCTTCGCCTCGAACATGGCCGATCCAAAGAATGGCCGCGATTTCGACCTGTACATCATCAACGAAGAGGGCACCGGCCTCGAGCGCATCACCTACGCACCCGATTTCGACGCCTTTCCGATGTTCTCTTCCGATGGCAAGCGACTGGTGTGGGCCTCGAATCGCAACGGCAAGGCCCCACATGAGACCAACCTCTTCCTCGCCGATTGGTCCGACTAACTCTCTCGGCCAACTTCGCAATCTCTAGCCTGGCAGGTCAATGCTTGACAGGGCGTTACCCGGAAACTGAGCAACGGGTGTCTTCGACAGTTCCGGTTCTATGCGCTCGGGCGGTTGCAAAGGGCGGCGGGAATGGGGCAAGCTAGCCGGGCTTGGCGGGGGTGATGAATGATGAGGAAGCCAATTCTGTGCGCCGTGGCAATACTGGCGATGAGCGGGAGTGTTTCGCTGGGGCAGGGCGCAGCACCTTTGACGGTGATTCGCGCGGGTACGCTGATCGACGGGGTGAGCGAAGCGCCGCGGAAGAATCAACTCATTTTTGTGCGCGGGGAGCGCCTTGAAAAAGTGGCAGACGGATCGGCGGCGATCCCGACTGGGACGAAGGTGATTGATCTTTCCAATGCCACGGTGCTCCCGGGGCTGATCGATGCGCATACGCATATTTTCCTGTGGGGCGAGGATCCGGCCAAGGGCGGTTACGACGCGAACATTCTGAAGGCGGGAATCGCCTTGCGGGCGGCGCGGGCTACTTACGCGGCGCGGCGGGCGCTGGAGCAGGGCTTTACGACGCTGCGAGACGTGGAAACGGAGGGCGCCGGGTACGGTGACATTGAAATCAAGCAGGCGATCGAAGAGGGAACAATTCCCGGGCCGAGAATTTTTGGTGCAACGCGGGCGATATCGAGTACCGGCGGATACAACCTGGAAGGGTATGCGCCGGAGCTGGAAATGCCCAAGGGCGCGCAGCTTGTGGACGGGCCGGTGGAAGCACGGAAGGCGGCGCGGCAGCAACTGGAGCATGGGGCGGACTGGATCAAGGTGTACATGACACACCGGTCATGGGTGGACAAACAGGGAAACCTGGTTTCGCAGCCAACCCTGACGGTGGAAGAGTTGCGGGCGATCGTAGATGAAACACATGGTTGGCAGAAGAAAGTGGCGTGCCACGCGTACAACGGAATCGGTCTACAGCGGGCGCTGGACGGCGGATGCGATTCGATCGAGCATGGACTAGAGATTACGGATGCGCAGATCGCGCAGATGCAACGCCAGGGGACGTGGTATTGCCCGACGCTTTCGCCGTACTACGATGATTGGGCGCCAGCAGAGACTCCGGAGGGAAAGCGGGACCGCGCACGAGCGGCGGTCCATGAAATCAGTTTCAAGAAGGCGCTGCAGGCGCATTTGAAAATTGTTTATGGGACGGACATGGGCGGAATTCCGTGGACCGAACCGATCGCGCAGGAGTTCAAGAGAATGGTCTCTTTGGGAATGACACCGATGGACGCGATTCAATCGGCGACATCGCGAGCGGCGGAGATGCTGGACATGAAAGGTGAGATCGGTGTGATCGCTTCCGGCGCATATGCGGAAGTGGTCGCGGTCTCAGGAGATCCGCTGAAGGACGCCGGAGAACTGGAGCACGTGCGGTTTGTAATGCACAACGGGGCAGTTTTCAAGAATGACATGGCGAAATAGGGAGAGGCCCGGCGGGTGGAGAGTCAGGAGGTTGCTGAAAGATTGAGCTTGGGTGAAGCTGCTGAAGTTGAGATTCGTCGGACATGCTCATCGGATGCTCTCAGAACGACGGTCTTGGCTCCTTCAGCACTGCTAGATCTCGACGCACACGCCTTTCCAAAAGGCGATACGGTCCTTGATTTCGGCGGCTGCGGGCTTTGGTTCGGGGTAATACCAGGCGGCATTGTCATTCCGAATGCCATTCACTTCGACATGATAGTACTGGGCGGTGCCCTTCCAAGGACAGACCGTGGTGTGATTGCTGGGCTTGAGAAATTCCTTTTTGACACTGTCGGGCGCGAAATACTGGTTACCCTCCACCACCACCGTGGCGTTGCTTTCCGCGATGACTTTTCCACCCCAAGATGCTTTGGCCATTTTGCACGCCTCCCGGCGCAGAAGGATTGCTCAAATCAGCATATCGCCACACGAATGAACATGTCTAGAAGATGAGATGCAGCTGGGGCGGAATCGCTTCGGAAATCCGCCGGCAACAGAAAATAGATTTGCGCATCGAAACGGAGGAATCGGCAGAAAGCGAGTCCTGGGGGAAGGGCCATGGGGGTGCTACAATCGCGCGAGTAGCCAGGGAGGAGAACAATGGCCGAGCAGAATTTCGCGAATCATGTAAAGTTTGTACCTTCGTTTCATTTTTTTGCGGTGCCAGTTTTTCTGATCAACTTCGTATCGTCGCTGTTTCGGCTGAAGAAGCTAGGGATTTCCTTCGAGGGAATCTTTGGAGTGATTCTGGCCGCGGCGTTCGTCGTTCTAGTCTTCCGGGCGCGACTTTTTGCGCTAGCGGTGCAGGACCGGGTCATCCGTCTGGAAGAGCGCCTGCGCTACGAGCGCGTGCTGCCTGCGGATCTGCAGGCGAGGAGCGGCGAATTCACGACGGGACAATTCGTGTCGCTGCGGTTTGCGAGCGATGCGGAATTGCCGGCCCTGGCGAGAAAAGTCTTGGACGAAAGACTGACGAAGCGCAAAGCCATCAAGCAACTCGTCAAGAATTGGAAACCGGACTACCTGCGAGCGTAGTTCCTCTCTATCCCGAACCATTGCATGAAGGTGGGCGGCGCCTGATCGCTGCACGCCAACGCCCAGGTTCCCACCGGCGAAAATCACAGCTCAAGGCAACACTCTTAAAGTGAGGAGAATTTCACCCTCCAAACCGAGGGTGACCCGCCCACGCGATGCTGCCCTCTTGATTAGATTCAGCCGGCGGTGGCCGCGGCGGCGGCGCCTTCTATTTCCCCGATCTCTTCGGCGCTGAGCTTTAGCTCAGCGGCGCGCATAACACGTTCGGATTGCATGGCGTTGCGGGCGCCCACGATGGCACCGGTGATGGCCGGCAAGCGCAGCGTCCAGGCAATGGCAACTTCACCGGGAGTTCGCCCATGGCGGCCACCGACCTGCCGTAGCCTTTCGACTAGCTCCAGATTCTTTGACAAGCGAGGCTCGTGGAACTCCGGATTGCGGCTGCGAAAATCATCGGGCGGCAGTGCGGCGGCGCGCTGGGGAGTCATCGCCCCGGTGAGCAGACCGGAGGCCATGGGTGCGTAGGAGATCACGCCGATGCCCTGGTTCTTGCAATACGGGAGAGTCTCCGCTTCAATTTGGCGGCGGATGATGGAGTAGGGCGGCTGCAAAGATGTGACCGGAGCAATTCTCTCGGCGCGCATGATTTGGGCTGCATGGAAGTTGGACACGCCGATCCAGCGGACCTTGCCCTCGGTCTTTAGGGCAGCGAGAGTTTGCCAGGCTTCTTCCAGACCGGGTTTGCCGTCGTCCGGGGGCCAGTGCATCTGATAGAGATCTATGGATTCAACTTGCAGGCGGCGTAGACTGTCTTCGCATTCCCGGCGAATGGATTCGGGAGTGAATTCCTTCCAAATTTTCCCCTTCTCGTTCCAGCGCAAAACACACTTGGTGAAAACGTAGGGGCGGGGGCCGCGCCATTCCTTCAGCGCGCGCGCCACGATCTCTTCGGAGTGGCCAATACCGTAGACGGCGGCGGTGTCGATCCAGTTGACGCCTAGCTCCAGCGCGCGATGAATTGCGGCAATGGAATCGGCGTCGTCCTGCGGGCCCCAGGCAAATTCCCAGCCGGAACCACCGAGGGCCCAAGCGCCAAAGCCTACAGGGGTAATTCTGACATCTGAGTTTCCCAGTTTTCGCGTTTCCATTCAAAACCTCTCAAATAAATTGCGCGCCGAGTGAAAGTCCCTTGAGGCGAATCGGTTTCTTGACTCTTCAGTTGGATGAGCATACCGCGAAATGGTCAGAGAGGGCATCCGGAAGGTCAAGAGGCAAGAACGCGCGCAGTTGGCGGCCAAGGCGGCGTGCAGCGAAACTGTTTCGCCGCCGGGATTTCGCCCCTGGCGATGACCTTGTGAACCTTCCGGGCAAACGACTACCAGACAAATGAGGGCCGGGACCGGCGATAATGCCTCTTATTTGATTTTGACTTTTATTAACCAATGGATGACATACGGTAGTAGCGGAATAACAAATGACGCCCCGAGCGGGTGGGGGCGTCGTTCGTCAAGAAGAAGCTTGGATGTGGAGGCAGCTTAAATGGTCTTGGTTGCCGGAGCGCCTGAGGACGCCGAAGAGGTCCGGGCAAATGCATTCCCGCCGGGTTCCTTTTCTGGACTCTTGTCGATCTCGATGGAGCCTTTGAAGTAGGCGCCGTCTTCGATCATGATCCGGGAAGTAGTCAGGTCACCGTTGACCGAACCATCTTTTTTGATTTCTATTCTATCCTTGGCGCGAAGGTTTCCCTTCACGTTGCCATACACCACCACCTCGCGGGCAATGATGTCAGCGGTCACTTTCGCGGTGGCCCCCACAGTCAGCCTCCTCTCATCGAGCTGAATCAGTCCTTCGACCGAGCCATCGATCAACAGATCTTCGTTGCCGGAGATCTCACCTTTCACGTGCAGGCTGACCCCGAGCCGCGCCGTGGCGCGGTCCGCGGTTGCACTCAATGGACGCATCGCATCTGTACTCATCGCGGGTTTATCCTCCCAAGCCGCCGGAGCGTGCTTCGGCGGCTGATTCGTTTGTAAGTTTCTTGGATCCGGTTGCCTTGCTTGCGGTGCATCCGGTTTCTTATTGCCCCACATCGGACCTCCCAAGGGACAGCACCACCCCACGCAGATTTCCAGCCGGGGGTACTGCAAACTGTATTCCTCGGAAGTGCGCGCGGCAAACAAAGTGTGAGAGCGCTGTTCCAGACAGTAACTGGACTTTGGGACAGGGCATGCCGGGGCTGGAGGGCGGTCCACGAAAATACTGAAGGAATTCGCGCCAAATGTAAAGCGGGGTGCGGCGCAAGAAACGATCCTAAGAGCTTGGTTTGTCGGGAACCGGCTGCGTGGCAACGAAATCTTCCTGAAAACGGCGCGTGTAAGCATCGAGCAACTGCTGAATTCGCTCGTGGCTGTGGGACTTCAGAATGAAACCCGCGTGGTGATACTTCGTGATGCGGTAAGTGATTTCGGCGTCGGTATATGCGGAAGTATCAGGGTGCTCCTGGCGCGCCAGCGAGAGAATGACTCCGGCGTAGTCGCCACGAGCAGAGGGAAGCTGGTAGGGCTGATTCCCTGCACCAACTTCGAGCCGCGCCCACTCGCGCCAGAGGTTGATCCCCGTTGCGGCCTCGATGACATTGGAGATATAGGCCCCGCCGACGCGAGCGGCGACTTCGATAAAGTAAAACCTGCCATCTGCGTGCGCCTGCAGGAACTCGGCATGGGTCACGCCGCGCACCAGCCCCAGCCCCTCGAATAGATGGCGATTGATTTCGAGGAGTGCTTTGGTTTCTTGGGCTTCGCGAGGAAGTGTGCGCGTCGTGAATACGCCCCCGTGATGTGAGGTATCAAGCGGCGGGGTACCGTAGACGTGAGCTTCGGCGAAGACAATCCGACGCTCTGAAACCACGCTATCGACGTGATAAATCGCGCCCGGAACGAATTTCTCAAGCAAGTAAAACGATTGCCGATCGCCGAGTTGATCGAGCCATGGCCAGAGCTCTTCCTGTGAATAAATCTTTTTCATGCCGATGCCAGAGGCCTGCGAGCGGGGCTTGAGCAGCCAGGGACCAGGAACCCGGGACATGAATTCGCGAAGATTATCGTAATTGAGAACGTGGACGAAGTCGGGGACCAGGATACCTGCTTCTTTGGCCTGCGCGCGCATGGTCAGCTTGTCGCGAAAATGGCGAATGGCAGTAAGTCCCATGCCGGGGAGGCGGAGATGCTCACGGAGAGCGGAGACGTTCTCCATGTCGAACTCATCGAGTGCTACGATGCGATCGATGGACTGCGACCTGGCAGCATAGCTCACGGCGTAAATCAGATCTTGCAAGGGAAGCTCTTCCGGCATGGTGAATACTTCGTCGATAGATTCGAATGGCCAGTCGGCGTGGCGAAGTTTCTCGACGGTCAGGAGAAGAACGCGGCAGCCAGCCGCTTTGCAAGTGCGGATGAACTCCTGACCCTTTTCGTAGGAACTGACACACAGGATCGTGAGAGGCTGGCCCTCCGGCATTCGACGCCCCCTGAAAACGAAGTGACTAGAGCGCGGATTATACAGCGGCCTCGTACGCGGGATACAGGAATTGCAGAAACGGTCCGACGCGGCGCGCCCAAGCCACTTCGTTGTGCTCCGCGTCTTCGACGCGCTCATAGTGCAAGTCATTCCCAAGCTTCCAGCCTTTTTCGAGAAGCACGTCACGGAACTTCTCGACGTCCTGCACGATGCGCGGTCCTTCTCTCGTACCAATGTCCAGCCAGATCCGCGGGCGGGGCTCGGCGGTCGCGGTCCGGGCAAATCGGTGAATGACCAGCTGGTTCCACCAGACCGACGGCGAGAGTGCGGCGATTTTTCCAAAAATGTAGGAATGCTGGAGTCCCAAATAGAGGGAGACCAAACCGCCCAGCGATGAACCGCCGATGCCGGTGTGTTGTGAGCCGGAGAGCGTGCAGTATTCGCGGTCGACGAACGGCTTCACTTCTTCGATCAGAAATTTTGCATAGCGGTCGGCGCGGCCGCCCCCCAGTTTAGGGACCTGGGTGGGAGTGTATTCCCGAATTCGCGCTTTGGTGTTGTACATCCCGACGATGATCAGAGGAGCGACCACGCCGGCTTGAATGTACTGATCCGCGGTCTGCCCGACGTGCCAGTCTTGGCCAGGGATAAAGGAAGTGGCTCCATCGAAGAGATTCTGGCCATCATGAAGATAGAGGACCGGAAAACGGCGCCGGGATCGGTCAGCATACCCGGGCGGCGTGTAAACGATGAGGTCGCGCTGATTGCGAAGAAAGCGCGAGCGGAATTGTTCGTGTTTGCGGAGCTGTCCCGAACTCACGGTGCGATCGTCACCAGAAGATCTTTCGCTTCGACGTGTTGCCCGGAGGTCACCAGCAGCTTCACGACGCTTCCCGAAATAGGAGCATAGATATTGGACTGCATTTTCATGGCTTCGAGTGTCAGAAGTTTTGCCCCGCGCTCCACGAAGTGATTGGCTTCGACGGCGATACCGCTGATGACCCCCGCGGTGGGAGCGGCTACCTGGCCGGGATCGGCGGGGTCGGCCTTGGGATGAGCGCGTTCAACCACCCGCAGCGCGCGGTCGCGCACGTTGACTTCGCGGGGCTGTCCGTTCAGTTCGAAAAAGAGCGTGCGTGTGCCATCAGGATGGGGTTCGCTGATGGTCAGAAACTTGATGATCAGGGACTTTCCGGATTCGATTTCGACATTGATTTCTTCGCCGGACTTCAAACCATAGAAAAATGCGGGTGTGGGCAAAACGGCCACATCCGAGTAGGTCTGGCGAAATTTGTCGTATTTCGCGAAAACGTCGGGATAAAGCAGAGAGCTCAGCAGATCGTCGCGGCGGACGGCATGACCGAGTCTTTTCTCGAGGAATTTCTGCTCCTCTTCCAACTTTGCAGCTTCGAGGTTTGCACCTGGCCGTCCGCGGAGAGGTGCCTGGCCACGCAGGATGATTTTTTGCAGCTTCTTCGGCCAGCCGTCAGGAGGCACGCCCAGGACTCCGGAAAACATTTCGACAACAGAATTGGGGAAGGACACGTCGTGATTCTCGCCCAGCTTGAGAATGTCAACCGGCTGCATCTCCTTGGCCATCAGGAAAAGAGTCAAGTCGCCGACGACTTTGCTGGAGGGCGTGACTTTGACGATGTCGCCGAAAAGCTGGTTCACCTGGGCGTACATTTTTTCGGCTTCGCGCCAGCGATGACCGAGCCCCATGGCGGCGGCCTGCTCGCGCAGGTTGCTGTACTGACCGCCGGGAATTTCATGCTGGTACAGACGCGCCGAGCCGGCCTTGGGGCCGGAGTCGAACGGTAGATAGTAAGTGCGAACAGTTTCCCAATAGTCGGAGCATTCGTTTAGCGTGTCCACCTCGAGCCGCGTGTCGCGGGGCGTGTGGCAGAGCGCTTCGACGATGGAGTTGAGATTGGGCTGGCTGGTGCCTCCGCTCATGGCGGCGATGGCCGCGTCGGCAACGTCGACTCCGGCGTCGGCCGCTTTCAAAACAGAGGCGGAGTTGATGCCGCTAGTGTCGTGGGTATGAAAGTGGATGGGAACGTCCACTTCCGCACGCAGCGCCTTCACCAATTCGAATGCGGCGTAAGGTTTGCAGAGACCGGCCATGTCTTTGATCGCCAGAAAGTGCGTGCCAAGTTTCTCCAACTGTTTGGCCATGGCCACGTAGTATTTCAGTGAGTATTTCCGACGGCCTTTGTCCAGGATGTCGCCGGTGTAGCAAATGGCGGCTTCGCAAACGGCTCCGCTTTCTAGTGTAGCGTCGATTGAAACACGCATGTTCTCGATGGAATTGAGCGAATCGAAGATGCGGAAGATGTCGATGCCCTGGGCGTACGCTTCGCGGATGAATTCAATGATGACATTGTCCGGATAGGAGGTATAACCGACGGCGTTGGCTCCGCGGAGGAGCATCTGGAAACAGATATTGGGAATATGCTCGCGCAATTCCCGCAATCGCTGCCAGGGGTCCTCGTGAAGGAAGCGCATCGCGGTATCAAAGGTCGCGCCACCCCACATCTCGAGACTGAAGAGATGGGGCACTCGATGCGCTACGGCGCTTGCCGTGGCCAGCAAGTCGAACGTGCGGACGCGCGTGGCCATAAGCGACTGATGAGCATCGCGAAAAGTCGTGTCGGTAATGAGCAGGCGCTTTTCTCTTCGGGCCCAGGCGGCGAATTCCTTGGGCCCGAGTTTTTGCAGGAGCTGTCGCGTGCCGTCCGGCGGTTTGCCGGCGGGCTTTGCCGGAACGACCGGTGCTTCTATTTCTTTGGGGATCTGTTTGCCCTTCACTTCCGGATTGCCATTTAAGATGACATCGCCAAGATAGGAAAGCAGCTTGGTGGCGCGGTCGCCGCGGCTGGGGAAACGGAAAAGCTCTGGCGATTCATCGAGGAAAGAGGTGGTGACTTCGCCGGCGCGAAACTTCGGGTGGTTCACGACATTTTCGACGAAGGGGATATTTGTTTTCACTCCGCGAATGCGGAATTCGCGGAGGGCGCGGTCCATTCGCTGGCAAGCTTCGGGAAGATTTGCGCCCCAGGCTGTGACTTTGACGAGCAGCGAATCGTAATAGGCAGCGAGCATCGCCCCGGCATAAGCGGTGCCGCCGTCGAGACGAATGCCGAACCCGGCGGGAGAACGATAGGTGGAGATTTTTCCGTAGTCCGGAGCGAAGTTTTTCTCCGGGTCCTCGGTGGTCACGCGACACTGGAGAGCCGCGCCATTGACGAGAATATTCTCTTGTCGCGGCAGCGCCATCGGCGGCTCATATAGTTTGTGACCTTGCGCGATGAGAATCTGCGAACGCACTAGATCGATTCCCGTGACCATTTCAGTCACGGTGTGCTCGACCTGAATGCGGGGATTCACCTCGATGAAATACCACTTCTGCGAATCCACGTCATACAGAAACTCGACGGTTCCAGCATTGCGATAGTTTGCTTTGCGCGCGAGCTGCACCGCCGCGTCGCATATTTCGCCGCGGATACTCGCGGGGAGATTCGCGGCGGGAGCGACCTCGACTACTTTTTGGTGGCGACGCTGCACGGAGCAGTCGCGCTCGTAAAGATGCAGCAAGTTACCATGATGATCGGCGAGAATCTGGACTTCCAGGTGCCGGGCACGGGGCAAATATTTTTCCAGGAAAACAGATGCGTCTCCGAAGGCGGAGCGCGCTTCACCCTGGGCTTCTTCCAGGAGGGCATCGAGCTGGGTGGCGTCATGAACGACGCGCATGCCGCGGCCTCCGCCGCCCATCGCCGCTTTCACAATGACGGGAAAGGCAATCTCCCGCGCAATTTTGTGCGCCTCCGCAGCCGACTTCAGCGCCTGCTCCGTTCCGGGCAGGACCGCTAGCCCCGCTGAAGCGGCCAGTCTGCGGGCGGCGGTTTTATCCCCAAGCAACTCGAGGAGACTCGGCGGTGGACCGACGAAGATGAGGCCGGCCTTTTCGCAGGCACCGGCGAACGCAGGATTTTCGGAAAGAAAACCGTAACCTGGGTGGATGGCGTCGACGCCTCTCTCTTTTGCCAGCGCCATGATTCCCGGAATGTCCAAATACGCTTCGACAGGCCCCTTGCCGGCGCCAACCTGATACGCTTCATCAGCCTTGAAGCGGTGCAGGGCGAGCCGGTCCTCTTGCGAATAAATGGCCACGGTGCGCAAGTCGAGCTCATTGGCGGCGCGGAAGATGCGTATAGCGATTTCGCTACGATTGGCAGCGAGGAGCTTGCGGATCGGTCTGGTCTTTCTCATCTGTAGAAGCAATCAATGGGTCGCGCGAAATTCTACATTGTTTCATGGCGATGACGCGACCCAGTTACAGTTTTTTCGATACAGCAAAGCTATAAACTAGATAGGTTAGCCAAAAGAGCGCGGACGGGCGTTCCAGGGTAACGCTAAGGAACTGCCGCAGATGGAGAGGCCAGTGAAGAATCAGCGATGCCTGGCGCGGTTGCTACCGCTTTCAGCTGTTGCAGTTGCGTCTGGACTTTGGCCCAGGCCTTGGCATTGCGCTTCGTCGCATAAGGGGCATCCGGTTCGGCGAAGAAGTGCGAGAGTTCCGCCTTCACCCCGGGCGTGGCACCCACAAAGTTCTTTTCCGCGAGTTTGTCCAGCAATTTGGCGTGCGCTTCATCGTTCAAACGGTATTTCCCGGGACCGGTGCTCTCTCCAACATCGAAATTATCGTTCGGCAAATCGATCTGACCCTCGCGGATGCCCGTCAGCAACTTGCGGTAGCGGTCGAGCGTGGCATTGAAACTGGCTTCAAACATCTGTTCGGTCTGGGGCGTAGGCGTCTTGAACTGCAAGACCTTGAGCGGACCGAACTTCGGAATCAAGGTAAAGAGAAACGCGAGAAAACGTTCGCCCGGACTTGGCTTGCGATAGTCCTTGCCCCATTCGTGTTCATAATTTGATCGCGACAGATTGAACAGGAACTTTCTCTTTGTGGCGTTCGGAATGTCGTCCTTAATCTCGTCTTTCTTCAGGTGCCAGGCGATTCGCGTGGCTTTCGGAATGAGCTTGCTGACATCGCGGCGGTAAGAATTGAGAACCTTGTCTTCGCTCACCAGCACATCTTTCAACTCCAGGCCATACACCTCCAGAAAGGCTTGCTCGAGAACCGGGCGAGAGACCTCGAATCCGATGAAGTCGTGATAGCTGTCCGGGGCGTAGCGTTCCCGCGCGATTTCGAGAACGTCAAAACCAAATTCGGTTTTCACATGGGCCAACCGACTGTCCTCAAAAGAAACGCTATCGCCAAATTTCTTCCGCAGGTCGGGATACAGAATCGGAACGGCTCGGTTGGTGCCGAGGCGGTGACCGTCGTTGTCCGCGGCGCAGTGCGCGAGCGCACCGACGGCGAAAGCGTACTCGTTTATGTCTTTGGCGTCTCGCAGCAGAGCCTGGATGAAGTCACCGCTGCGGATGTAATGCGTGAGGTCGCTGAAAAAGGGGCTGCCGTATGGGTAGTAGCCCATATCTTGAATGATGGCGCCGCCGTAGGCGTAGGCTTGTGCCCTGCTCAGATCCTCCTCGGTCGCCTGCGGGAATTTCTTCAACAGCAGCGGCCTGATGTGCGTCTCCCAAGCCGCATCGATGATGGCCTCATGGGCGAGGACTGCGTATGCGTGAACGGGGGTTGGCAACGCCAGCAGAATGGCGATCAGGCAAAGCAAGGTCGGATGAACGCAACTAAGCAGACTCGACATGATTCTAGTTGGCCACGGAAGTCTTGGTTTCGGCTCCAGGTATTAGAATAAAACAAAACGGGCCCTCACGGCTTGAGCAGTGGCTGGGCGAAACGAATCGGAACACCAAAATTCGAACCGCCAAAACCTTTGACGACCGCGAATGTCACGCCAATCACCTCCCCCTCACGATTGATGAGCGGGCCTCCCGAGCTGCCGGAAGTGGTCTGCGCATCGTAGACAATTTTGTCCGGAAGAACGTCGCCGATATGGCCCTGTGTAACCAGAGGGCGAATGAGTTTGCGGCGGAGAAGTTCGTCGACGACCTCTCTCGGTTTTCCGCCCGTGGTCTTTGCGATGTCGTTTGCGGCATCTTCACCCGCGCGCGCGAGAATGGCGCTGATTCCCGTGGCGTAACCGAGGGAGAGCAGCGGCTGGCCACTGACGGCCGCTTCCTTGCTGGCATCCATTCTCAGGATCGGTTTTTTCAAACCAGATAAATCGCCTTTCAGCACCGCGAGGTCGGCCTCCTCCGAAATCTCGGAAATGCTGACGGGAACGCGCAGAGGGCGGCCGGAAGCCTGGTCGACGAAAGATACGGATACATGCAGGAGGCAGACACTCGGCGCATAGGCACGGATCACTTGTTCCGCGGATTGCGCCTCGGTCTCCACGCGTTTGAGCCGCGTAGTCGTCTCCTCGAGCTGCTTCTGAAGTGTGGACACGTCGCCGGACCCAGCGCCGGAGATTTTCTGGCGCAGTTCATCCGACTGCTGCTTGAGCTGTTGCCTTTGCTCGAGAACATCGGATTGCCGAAGATCGGCGCGCGCGTTGCGCGCATCCGCCATCAATTGCTCTTGCCGGTGAGCGCCACGCTCGAGCTGGGCGATAACCGAGTAAGCGCGGCTAGCCTCCTTGTCGGCGCGCCGGGAATAGAGAAGAAAGATCCCGGCGATTAACATGGCAACGGCGAAGAGCACTGAAACGCCAATTTTCAAGGCACGGCCCAGGGAAAAAGCATCGCGGGTCATCTTCTCGGTTACGGCGAGCGCCTGGAAAGCGGTCTGCGCCATTTCACGGCCTTCATCGGCGATGCGAGTCTTCTCCCGCAGCTCGTCAAAGGCATGTTTTTCTTTCAATTGTACGCGCACGCGGGCAAGTAATTCCGCTGCCTCCCACGGCGAAGTAAGTACTTCGTCCGCGCCCAGATCAAGGCCACGAGCTCGCTCCGCTCCACCGCCCTGTGTGAGGAGAATCACACGCGTCCCCGCAGTGGCTGCATTGCCTTTGACTTCCGCCAAGGCGTCGCAGCACTGGATGTCAGCAAGGTCGGCGGAGAGAAGCAGAAGGTCGATGCTGGCCTCTTGGACAAACTTGAATCCTTCCGCCTGAGAAGACGACACGGCCACGTCATAGCCGGCCGAACGCACCAATTCCTCAAGCACGCGGCGGGAGGCCGAATCGGGATCGACAACCAGAATGCTTTGGCGTTTCGAGGGCAAGTTCCGGACCTCGGAGGCTTGGGATGTCCCGCCGAGCCTTCCTTCGGCTTCATCTTCCCTGCCGCGGCGCGCCGCAGGGCTTCACGAGGATATCGTGGACAGTCTTCTGATGCACGCCACGGGATTCTGACACAAACAATTTATCTGCGGAAATATGACCGATAAGCCCCACTACAAAAAGCAGGAGACCAGCTAGAGATACACTGCCTATCGTCGGGGGTAGAACAATCAGATGATGAAGAGCTAGTACTTGCGAAGGACGCCGATGACACGGCCCTGAATTTTGACGTCGTTCGCAGCAACCATGATGGGAGCCATTTCGGAATTTGCAGGTTGCAGACGGATCTTGCCGGCGCCTTCGCGATAGAAACGCTTGAGCGTCGCTTCTTCCCCTCCGATCAGTGCCACCACGATGTCACCGGCATTGGCGACCTGGGTTTGCTCGCACACGACGAAGTCCCCGTCCAGGATGTGATCTTCGATCATGGAGCTGCCTTTGACCTGCAACACAAAGGAATTGCCGCCACGCGCAAAATCACCTAGTGAAATCGTCTCACGTTCTTCAACAGCTTCCAGAGGGCGCCCGGCCGCAATTCTTCCCACCAGGGGAAGCTCCTGCATCTTGCGATCACTTATCTGATCCTTGACCGACTTCGGCAATTGGACAATCTCGATCGAGCGACTCTGATTGTAACCACGGCGAATGAAGCCTTTTTTCTCGAGCGTGGTGATGTGCTTGTGCACGGTAGCCAGAGAGGTGAGCTTGAGGCCCTTGCCAATTTCTTCGAAACTTGGCGCGTAACCGTGCTTGGTCTCAAATGCCACCAAGTAATCGAGGACTTCCTTTTGCCGTTTGGTCAGAGCCATGTGCGCGCCTCCCTTTGCAATTGTTTTCCACAGGCACTCTAGGCGAAAGGAAAGCGAACGTCAAGCTTCTTTTTTTCTTCGCGTTACCTTCTCCATGGTCTTCCAGGCCATGGCTGGAAGTGATATAAAAACCTTTCGATGGATTACTCTCGGAAACGCTCCGCCGCTGTTACTGTCGCAGCGGTCCTGGCCATCTTGGGCAGCCTTTTCCTTCTTCTGTGCTGTGCAGTCGCATTTTTCGGAATGCTGCTGGTCAAGCTGCCCGGCACCACGCCCGAAGTGCCCCCATTTATGAGAAACGTCTTGCTGGCCACCCAAGGACTTATGACGTGTCTATCCCTCTTTGGTATGGCTACCGGCATTGGGCTGTTCTATCTTCGCCATTGGGCGCGTATCTCCATCCTGATTTGGGGAGGGATGTCGGTGTTCGTCGGTCTCCTGGGGATCTCCATTGTATTTCTGATGTCGTTTTCTCCCACACCGCCGGCTCCTGATTTGCCTCCGGAGGGCATGCAAGCGGTACGCTGGATTTTGCTTATCGTTTACGGCGTGCCGCTGCTGATTGGCACCTGGTGGCTCGTGCTCTTCAACCGCCAGACCGTCAAGACCCAGTTTGCGGGCCCGACCTTTGCTGATGCCGTAGATCTTCCTCAGAAACCAGCATGCCCTCTTGCAATCTCCGTGCTCGCCTGGTTTTATATCACTTCGATATTGAACCTGCTCTTCCTTCCCTTTCTTCCCTTCCGCGTGCCGATTTTCGTGTTCGGGCGCGTTCTCCTCGGAAGCGTGGGTTTAACAGTTCTGATACTGAGTTGCCTGGCTTTTTTCCTCGCCGGCATCGGCCTCTTGAAGCTTAAGCCGTGGAGTTACCCGCTGACCCTCGGCCTCCAGCTCTTTTGGCTGGCGAGCACGGTCGTAACCGTGCTAAGCCCAAACTACAACTCGGCGATGGATTCTTTTATGAAGGAAATGCAGGCGACGCTCCATCTGCCTGAAACAGCATTCTCTGCCGCAAACTTCAGCCATCATTACCGCTGGACTGTAATTCTGGCATTCCTATTCGCCGGCGCAATTCTCGGCTTGCTGGTTTACTATCGGCCGCGTTTCCTCGAAGCGGCCTCCAGGGCCGCGTCTCTATCCTGATAGCTCTCTTCTGAAATGTTTTGTGGACGACGGAATCTCAATTCACTGGTGCATCAAACTCGTAGTTCGCGGCGCGTCTTTCCCGATAGGACACATGGTCTCGCAGGGGATTCTCGCCCTACGGTGCGCTATCCAGTGTGATATCCTTAAAAGACGGCTCCTGGCGGGCTGCCTTAGAAGCCATCCTTATCACCGCGCCGCCTCATGCCCATGATTGAGCCGCACTCCCCCGGGCAGGGGGAGTTCATTGATTAGCGGAGGCCTGGGACAAGAATGTCTACACTTATAGAGGTTCCGCCGGTAAAACATAAGCGCGAAGTGCTTGATCAGGCGGTCATCCGTTTCGCGGGCGACTCCGGCGACGGCATGCAGATCACCGGTAACCAGTTTACGAATACCGCGGCGCTTTACGGCAATGACATTGCTACGTTTCCGGACTATCCGGCAGAAATTCGCGCCCCTGCCGGGACGATTCCCGGCGTCAGTGGCTTTCAGCTGCACTTTTCCTCCAATGAGGTCTACACACCGGGCGACGCGATCGACGTGCTAATTGCTATGAATCCGGCCGCGCTTAAGGTAAACGTCGCTGACCTAAAGGCCAATGGGATCCTGATTGTCAACAGCGACAGTTTCAAGGAGAACGATCTGCGCAAAGCGCAGATGACCTCGAATCCGCTGGAAGATCATTCCCTCGATAAATTCCGGTTGTTTTCTGTGGAGCTGGAGCGTCTGACGCGGCGTTCCCTGGAGCATTTAGGCCTCGATGCCAAGTCCATGGATCGCTGCAAAAACTTCTTCGCGCTGGGCATGTGTTACTGGCTCTATAACCGTTCGATGGAGCCGACCGTCCGGTGGATTGAGGACAAGTTCAAGAACAAACCACTACTCGTGGAGGCCAACAAGCTCACGTTGAAGGGCGGGTATTCCTACTGCGAGGCGACCGAAGCGTTTCAGATCAGCTATGAGATTCCGCCGGCGCAGCTTACCCCGGGACTGTACCGCAGCATGAGCGGCAACCAGGCTCTGGCGCTGGGATTTGTTACTGCGGCGCAGAAGTCCGGACTTACGCTCTTTCAGGGCAGTTATCCCATTACCCCGGCTTCGGACATTTTGCACGAGCTCTCCCAGTACAAGGATTTTGGAGTGATGACATTTCAGGCCGAAGACGAGATCGCGGCCATCACCTCGGCGATCGGCGCAGCGTACGCCGGCGCATTGGCCATCACAACGACGTCTGGCCCGGGCATGGCCCTGAAAACGGAGGCTCTGGGTCTGGCTGTCGCGGTCGAGATCCCGCTGGTCATTTGCGACATCCAGCGCGGTGGCCCGTCAACCGGCCTGCCGACCAAGACAGAGCAGGCCGACCTGCTGCAGGCGCTTTTTGGCCGCAACTCCGAAGCCCCGATTCCGGTGCTGGCTGCTTCAACGCCGGCAGATTGCTTCTGGGTGGCGATCGAGGCCTGCCGCATCGCCGTTAAGTATATGGTGCCGGTAATCATCCTCTCGGACGGTTACCTTGCAAATGGCGCGGAGCCTTGGCGAATACCGAAGTTGAGCGATATTCCGGAAATCCCGGTGAAATTTGCAACCGATCCGATTGGCTTTCTGCCTTATAAGCGTGATCCGCACACCCTGGCGCGCCCCTGGGCTGTCCCGGGAACTCCCGGGCTCGAGCATCGCATCGGGGGCCTCGAGAAGCAGGACCCCACGGGAAACATCAACTACGAGCCGCTGAACCATCAACCTGCGGATCAATTACCGCGGCCGTAAAGGCGCAACGCGCCAAAGGACGCAGGATCGGCCATTTGCATCTGCGGCACCTCAATCCGCTCCCGTCGAATGTCGGTGACGTTCTCAAACGCTACAAAAGAGTGCTTGTGCCGGAACTGAACATGGGGCAGCTTTTGTGGGTTCTGCGAGCAAAATTTCTAGTGGATGCGGTGGGTCTGAACAAGATTCAGGGTCGGCCGTTCAAGCAGGCTGAGCTGGAACAGAAAATCGAAGAGATGTTGGGACTCTAGGAGAACCGACGATGAGCACAGCCACGCTGCCACCGACGCTCACAAAAAAGGATTTTCAAACCGACCAGGAAGTGCGCTGGTGCCCCGGCTGCGGAGACTACGCGATCCTTTCCGCCGTGCAGTCCGTTTTCCCGGAACTAGGCATCAAGAAGGAGAATTTTGTCGTCGTCTCCGGCATCGGCTGTTCCAGCCGCTTCCCCTATTACATGAACACCTTTGGCTTCCACACGATTCACGGCCGCGCACCCGCAGTAGCCACGGGCATCAAGGCGATCCGCCCCGAACTGGAAGTCTGGGTGGCTACCGGCGACGGTGACGCGCTTTCGATCGGTGGGAATCATACGATTCATATGCTGCGGCGCAACGTAGGGATCAAGGTGCTGCTGTTCAATAATAAAATCTACGGATTGACGAAAGGCCAGTACTCGCCGACCTCCGAGTTCAGCAAGAAGACGAAATCAACACCGTTCGGGTCGGTGGACCGGCCCTTCAATCCAATGTCGCTGGCAATCGGTGCGGAAGCAACCTTTGTGGCGCGCTCCGTCGATGTTTTCCAGGGGCACCTGAAAGAAACGCTGAAACACGCCGCGAGCCACAAGGGCTCCGCGTTCGTAGAGATTCTCCAGAATTGCAACATCTTCAACGATGGGGCATGGTTTTCCTTGACCGAACGCGACGCGCGTAGCGAGCACGTGATGCAGCTCGAGCACGGCAAGCCTCTGGTATTCGGCAAGGACCACGATAAGGGCATCCGCAGGAAATCCGATGGCGACATCGAGGTCGTCCAGCTCGGCAACGGCATCGCGGAGAGCGATCTAGTGATTCATGACGCGCACCACCCGCGACCCTTCTACGCCTTTCTCCTCTCGCACATGGAGCACCGGCCGGGCTTCCCCACGCCGATCGGAGTTTTTCGCGCTTGGGACGATCTCCCCCGCTACGAAGACGTGATGAGCCAGCAGATCAAGGACGTCATTGCCAAGCGCGGTCCCGGCGATCTCGCCAAGCTGCTTCGGGCGGGCGACACTTGGGAAGTAAAGTAGGCTTGGCTTTCCCGAAAGCCTAGCTTTCTCACGAAAAACCGAAAAGCGCCGCGATCCGGGCGGTCACCGTAGTCAATTGCTTGTGAGCGCTCGGCCGGGCGTCTGGGCTTCAGATTCTTCTTCCCTGAAAAGCCGCTGAAGCTCCCGTTCTATCCTGCAAGTCCTTTACTTTCAGCCCTCCATTAAACAACCTCCCGCGACATCGTGTGACATCTCTTCGCGATACCGGCTTGACGTTCCATGTCGCTTGAGCAGAGTGTTTGCCCTGCCTAAGGTCATCTCACCGGCGGCATCGTGTTTCACTTCGCGAGCCGCCAGGCAGCAATGGATGGAGAAGCGTTTATGTTTTGCGAACGCCTGCATTTTACGTTCGTCGGAGTCGTGGCCACGCTGGCGGATTCCGTAGTTGTCGCGGAGTTCGCCGGCTACTGGCTGCACCGGGTTCTGCACGGTGGCAAGTTCCCAGGCCACAGTTGGGGCCATCTGATGCGTCATTACCTACTCCATGGCGCCCGGCATACGTTGCTCGGCTGGCCCGTGCCGATGTTCAGCTACTGGTACGACAGGATGCACAAGCGAAACTCTGGATGACCCTAAAAACCCAGAAGACGGCACGACCTGCATCACCGGAGTGTGGACAGTAGCGGCTTCGAATTTCGGCATGTCCGTCTATTTTTGGAGGATTGCTCAGGACCATGGCCAAGCGCCATGGCCCGCTCAAGGGCGAGGGCTTCCAGGCAGCCTTCTGGCGCAACGAAGTGGATGAAACGGAGCCTTTGCCATTGGCCATCTGCCGCGCGGCGCTGTTTCATAGATCGGCCGGAAGGAAGAATTGCCCCCGCAAGGCTTACATGGGAGGCATCATAGGGACCGCTGATTCTTCCTCTCCATGAACGCACTATGCCACGGTGCGCCTCTTTAAAAGATTCTCTTGCCGCCTATGTCCTTTCCGGGATTCTGTCCATTTCCTGAAAATTGAATTGTGAAACCTTCGACGATTTGTTACATCCAATAAAGCCAGGGCGCGGAACACTCCCCCATGGAAGACCTTTCAAAAATCGGATCTTTTGCACTGTTGGGTGACGCTGACCCCGTCCCGCAGAGCCTGTTTCTGTCTCACCCGGAACAGGCCAATACGCTCACGCTACTCTACGAAGTCAGCCGCGAAATCACATCCATCCTTGACCGTGAAGAGCTCCTTCGCCGCGTCGCCGAGCGCATCAAGAAGATCGTAAAGTATCACGTGTTCAGCGTCATGCTTTGGAACGAGCAGACCCAGCACTTAGAAACCGCTTTCGCCATGTGCTGCGGTGATTCCCTTCCGCTGCGCATGCGCGTCCCTCTGAACATAGGGCTCACCGGAACAGCCGCGGGCGAGCGGCGTGTCCTGAGAATCAATGACGTAACGGACGATTCGCGCTACATTCGCTGCGAGAGCGGCGTTACGGTCCGTTCCGAACTCGTTGTGCCGCTTCTATTGCGCGACCGCCTCATCGGAGTTCTCGATCTCGAAAGCTCGGAGCCTCACGCGTTCACTCTGGAACACGAACGCATGCTTTCCACGCTTGGCTCGTATGTCGCGGTCGCACTCGAAAACGCCCGTCTCTACCAGGAGGCCCGGGAGAGCGAACAGCGAATGCGCAGCGAGCTGGACACCGCGAGGGAGATCCAACGGCAGCTCCTTCCCACCGGTGCGCGCGAAGTACCAGGCCTCGACTTGGCAGCCGGTTACGTTCCTGCACGCGAATTAGGCGGAGACTTCTACGACTTTCTGCCCTATGGACGGGGCCGTCTGGGCTTCATGGTCGGCGATGTTTCCGGCAAGGGGACGGCAGCGGCGTTGTATGGTTCCCTGGCGATCGGCACCGTTCGAGAAATCGTCGTCGACCACGCCTGCGAGCCGGCCAGCATGCTTGCTCTTCTGAACCAGCGGCTACTTGCCGCGCGGCTTGATTCGCGATTCATCGCCATGCTGTTCGCCGTTTACGACGCATCGACTCGGAAGCTTACGCTGGCCAACGCTGGCGGACCGTATCCCCTCCTGGTCCGCAAAGGTCACGTGCAGGCCATCCGCCTGGAAGGCGTGCCGCTCGGCCTCATTCCCGATACCCAATATGATGAGACGACCATCGACTTGGAGCCGGGAGACGTCGTTCTTTTCGCTTCGGATGGCATCCTGGAATCCGAGAATGCGGCTCAGGAAGAGTTCGGTCCGGAACGATTGAAGGAAATTCTCTCCGCTATTTCTCAGTGGGATTCGGCTCAGGCGATTACCGAGCAAATCCTGGCGGCCACGGACGGCCACAGCGGGGCAGGCCTTGCTCCGCATGACGACCGCACCTTGGTCGTTCTCCGAGTGACCAACGAGACAGCCTCAGACTTCTCAAAACTGCCCATCATTTACTAACCATCGCGGCGGAATTCCCCAACCATTTCGGTCCAGGCACGGAGCGCTGTTAGGTATCCCGGCAACTCCTCGACGGTCAGCTCTCCTGCGGGCCATCCCTTGTGACCTCCCTCAGATGAGGGAAAGGATTTTCACCTTCAGGCTATCAAGCATGCTCGGCACGCAAAAAAAAACGCCACGGAGACCCTCCGCAGCGCAAAAAAGACAGTAGTGCAAGAACTTAGGTTGAGTTAGTTGCCAGTGTTGATGGCCACGGCGTGTGCAGAGTCCGCAAAATAATTTTGTTCCCGGAGCTTCCGGTAGATCCGGCCGGCAACAACGGCCGCGGTAGGACCTTTCACGCTGCGCGTGTTTCCACGCAGCAGAACCACGAATGCGATTTTCGCGTGCGCATCGTCGGCGTAGGTGATGAACCACCCGATTCTCGAAGGCGTCGTATGGTCGTCGCAAGTTCCCGTTTTGCCAAGGGGCATCTCGTCACCGCCGCGGTCGAAACTCGACTTGCCGGTGCCATACAGGACTGCGGCGAGCATGCCTTCGCGGATCTCCGGGAGAATCGGGCCGATGTTTAGTTCGCGTTTCACGCGCGGGGAAAAATTTTCAACTTCATCCTGGCTGTGGGGGTACTGCAAATAGTAAAGAGTCCCGCCATTGGCAAACGCCGCAGAGAGCGCCGCGAGTTGCAGCGGGGTGACCTGAATCCCTTCGCCAAAACTGGACATCCGCGCGACTCCGCCATAGGCAGGCGGCACGGTCGGAAACGAACCCGGATGTTCATCAGGCAGATTGTACCCAGCAAGTTCTCCCAGGCCGAGAAGACGGCCGTACTTGGAAACCGTCTCGAATCCCATGCGAGACCCGAGCTGCTCAAAAAAAACATTATTCGAGTGCGCCATCGCTTCCGTCAAGTTCATGTACTTGCGGCGCCCAACCTTGAGCATGGTGTCACGGGTGATGACATTTTCTTCCAGGGCGGCAAGTGCTATGGTCGGCTTGATCGTGGAGCAAGGAATGTAGCCTTGGCCAAAGGCAATTTTTTGATTCACAACCGTGAGGATGCGTCCGGTGTTCGGATCTACAGCGACCACCGCCCCATTGTAACGGCCGAGAGCGGAGACCGCAGCTGCGCGAACAACGGGATCATCGTATGCGCCATCGTCGGTGCTGGAAGAATCCGCAAACGTAGGGACTCCGCGATACCGGGTAGCATATCTCCGAGTGCGCTTTGCCGGCGTTCCCGCACGCGGCGCGGCAGGCAGAGGTAAGGCGAAGATCGCCGACAGTAGTATTGCGAGAGTGGCTTTTCCGAACTGCTTCACCGTTTCCACCTTTTGAGGGTGACCGCTTACCGGTCAATCCACCCGTGGCCTGCCCCTAACTGAGAAACGACTGGGGTCAGAGTTTTACCTTACGCTGGCGCTAGGGTCAACAAACATTCACAAGGACTGTTCGTTGGCGCTTCCAGCTGCTTGCTACCGGTCAAGGGCTACAGAGTAGTGATTGCATCCCACCGGCCACCAACCATACCGAGCGTTTAATGCAACTCATCGGCGGCCCGCCAGGGAGTCTCTCTGTACCAAAGAGAAACCATTTCTCTCAGGATGAGACACATTTTAGAGTTTGCACCCTCCTGAAGCAATAGCTCACTAGCCCCAGTACGAGGGTATGTGCCTTGTTTTGAATAGCTGACCGTCAGGTCAGGAGCCTGAACCTTCGTCCAGCGAGGGTGGCAGTGCGCGCGTGGAAGTGCCGTTGTCCGGCAGCATCCAGAAACGGCCGGGTACCGCTCAGGTCGTGCAGGCGATCTTCTTCAAGGAGGCGCCGCACCTCAGCGGCGTCGCCCAGGGGTACCCTGGTGGTAGCCAGCCACCGCTCCAGTTCCGGGCAAAGATCTTCAAACGTCGAGAGGCTATCGGTTTCCAGTCCCGCCTCGCGGAAAAAATGCAATAGCTCGCTGATCGGAAGCGTTCGAACATGAGAAGGATCGCGTAATTTCTCCCAACGGTCCTGATAGGCGGCTCGCTCGGAATGTTCGCTTCCATAAATATCCTCAACGAGAACCGTACCGCCGAGACGGCACACCCGCGCCATTTCTCGGACAACTTTCGCGGGATTCTGCATGTGATGAAGGGCGAGACGGGTCACTACAACGTCAAACTCTTCCTTTTCGAAGGGAAGGCTTTGCACATCCCCAATTCGAAACGAGAGGTTTGATACCCCGTGCTTTTTCGTGCGCTCTTCGCCAATGGCCAGCATCGCGGCCGTCAAATCAACGCCAATCACCTCCCGTGCGGCCCGCGCAAATGCTTCCGCGATATAACCCGGCCCAGTGGCGATATCGAGCACGCGTTCGTCCCCCGTCAACCGCGCAGCGGCCACCAGGCGGCGAATCCGCTGTTTGTCGGTTACCCACGGATTAGCTGCGAACGCTTTGGCCTGCACCGTAAATGACTCACGGACTATCTCATTGTGGTGTGCCATGGATCGACTTTCCCAAAGAGTGGACAGAAATGCAATCGTGGCAGACACTTGGCGCATATCGTAGATGCTCGAATGAAAAAGTGGATCATCGGCATACTCATTATTGTGGCGACCGCCGGCTGCCATTCGCAGGAATCGAAGCCGTTTCGGAATGCGTCCTCCATCAAACGCTTGGATGGCAGCGCGATCACGCCGAGCGAAATTGATGAAACCGTGTCACGACTGATGCACGCCGCCACAGTCACGGGGGCGGGCATTACGATTCTCAATGGCGGAAAAATCGTTTATCTAAAAACCTATGGCTTTCGCGATCTACGGAAGAGCAGTCCTTTAACAGCGGATTCGGTGATGAGTGCGGCGTCCTTCACCAAGGTCGCGTTTGCTTATCTGGTTTTGCAACTCGTCGAGGAGGGCATCTTCGATCTCGACAAGCCCGTCTACCAATACCTGCCGAAGCCTCTGCCCGAATATAGCCACTATAGCGACCTGCATGGCGATGCGCGCTACAAGAAAATCACGACCCGGATGTTGCTCGATCACACGAGTGGATTTCCGAATTGGCGCAGATTTAACGACGACAAGAAGCTGCATATCCATTTTGAGCCTGGCTCGCGCTTTGCCTATTCGGGTGAAGGCATCGCCCTCCTTCAGTTGATCGTCGAGACCGTCACGAAGAGACCCCTTGCGGATCTAATGCGAGAACGAGTCTTCCAGCCGCTCGCTATGACGCGAACCAGCATGGTCTGGAGTTGGCGCTTCGAAGGTGATCACGCGAATGGATACGACGAGCAGGAGAATTCCCTCGGACCGCAACGGCGATGGAAGGCTGACTCGGCGGGCTCGATGCTAACGACGCCGGCCGACTTTGCGTTGTTCGTGCAGGCCATCATGCAGGGACAAAGGCTCCGCAAGGAAACCAAAGATCTCATGCTGAGCCCGCAGATCCAGATTCTGTCAAAGCACGAATTCCCGCCGCTCTCAACCGAAACCACGGATGAAAACAAACCCATCCGCCTGAGTTACGGCCTGGCATGGGGTTTGTATTGGACACCGTACGGCAAAGCCTTCTTCAAAGAAGGCCACGACGACGGCTGGCGGAATTACGCGGTGTGCTTCGACGACGCGCAGATCGGCATGGTTATCATGACGAACAGTTCCAACGGCGAAGGCATTTACAAGGAATTGCTGGAAACTCTGCTGAAAAATACCTATACCCCGATCGAATGGGAGGGCTTCACGCCGTACCACGCCCAGCGGTGAAAAAAAGCAGGGGGCGGGGCGTGACCTATCCCTAACAGAAAGAACCAAAGCCCGCAGGCCGAACCCTATACCGCTGAAC
>WNFP01001337.1_pt1 | contig 29110 bp, 34 predicted proteins | sample 5400201 | NCBI WGS metagenome assembly WNFP01 (sample SAMN13153355, study PRJNA577476) | soil metagenome | isolation source: 115 cm saprolite under Madrone tree | place: USA:California | collected 2016-06-14 | reverse complement strand
AGTCCCTTGGGACACAGGGTGCCGGAATTGACGGGATGCGCGGGATTGCCGCGCACGGCGACGGCCCGGCCATCCTTTACGCCGACGAACATGCCGCAGCCGACCGAGCAATAGCCGCAGGTCGTCGCCACCCAGTTGTCAGGAATCTTCCTCGCGGAGGTATAGCCGGTGGTCTCGTCGGTTGCGTAGGCGTACTTTTCCGAGAGAATGTCGAGGCCGAGATTGCGTTTCAGGCTCACGCCGCGCTCTGCTCCGCGGCAAGATAGGGCGCGGCCATGTTTTTTGGCACCACACTTACAAAAAACAAATATCGGCTGAGAATCTCGCCGGCCAGCGCCACGGCGAAAGCGGCGGAAGTCGACAGACGTCCTTGTGAGAAGAGTGGAAGCACGGCGCCACCCGCAATGAGAAGCCCCGCCCGCGTGAGGAATTGCGAGGCTAGCGTGGTGGAGAGCAAACGGGCGGTAGACCGCAGTTCGTGCGATTCCGAAGCGGTCATCCAGAGAAATTTCGTCGCCCGGTTCAGCAGTTGCGCAGAGGCGGCAATCACCGATCCAATCATCAGTGCCCGGCCGCTGATCACGCCACAGGCTCCGGCAAACAGCAATCCGAGCAGAGCCCCAGTTAGGAGAAAGTCAGCGGGCGTGTGCCGACTGTTCCACGCAGGGCGAGCGGGAACCCGATAGATCCATGCGCTGGCGGTGACTCCCGCAATTCCCAGCAGAATCGTCAAAGGTCCCACGGTCGAGCTGCCCGGGAGTCTCAGCGTCAACAATCCTGCATAGACGCCAGCCACAGCCGAGAAGCACGTAAAGAGGAGAACTTCACGGCTCAGCCACGAGCGCTTCCACATCTTCAGAGCGCGGTAGGCGTGGACGGGGCGCCCCAGGTGCAGTGTCGAAGCGCCGAGTGCGAGGCCGCCAACCAGCAGGGCCAGGAGCGCTGTGGTTGTGAGCGACGTCGAAGTCCCGAAGATTTGCAAGAGCCAGAGTGTGGCGAAGGTTCCGACTGAAAGCTGTGTCAGAACGGTCATGACAACAGAGTGATGCGCGTGGTAGAAATGCTGTCGTCAGCGGAGGGCTGTCCCGGCGCATTCGCTCCCGCATAGTCGCGCTTCCATTCTTCGATCCTTACGATTTCGATCCTGATCGCCTCTTCCGGACAAGCGTATACGCAGGCCGGCTCACGGCCTTCCGCCAGACGGCCGTGGCACATGTCGCATTTTCCGACGACCCCGCGCTCGGGGTTGTACTGCGGCACTCCGTAGGAGCAATTCCAGGTGCAATACTGGCATCCGATGCATGCGTCCGGACTGTGCTGCACGATGCCGGTCGCTGAATCCTTGGTGTAGGCCTCGACCGGGCAGCCGATCAGACACGACGGCTCCAGACAGTGATTGCATCCCATGGAGATGTGAAACCTGCGCGTGTTTGGGTACCAGCCCCCTTCGACTTCGCCGACACGCCGCCAGTTGATCTCCGCAGGATTTCCATTCTGCTCGTTACAAGCCACCACACAGCATTTGCAACCGATGCACTTCCCCATGTTGAAGTGGAAGCGATATTGTTCGCCCGCTCCAGGGGATCGGGCCGGGATTCGTAACGACAAGTCCGCGGGCGAGACCTCGGCGAGATCGATCTTTTCCGCTTCGGGAGCCTCCGCAAGCGCAAGCATGCAGAAGGCGGTGTCACCCTCCGTTGCTCGTTGTAGTAGAGGCAGTTGCATCAATCGCTCCTGACTTCCGGGTGGTGGCGTCTGCAAGCGGTTGGCTTCGCCCGGCGCAGAAACCGGCCGGACTGCCAGAAAGCTACGCAGCTGCGTCAGGGGTTGTAGAACCCTGAGGCTCGCCTATGTCTTGATTTGTCGCCGTGGGGAGAGTGAGTTCCATCGGGTTAAACGCAGAGTGCGGATCCGGTCCGCTCTCCATATTTCGAATCAGATTCGCAACCACCAGGGGCAGGGTTTTGTCGCAGGGTGCGATTTCAACCAGCTGCTGCCCCGCCGCGGCATGTGGCCCGGTGCGGCCGCCCACATAAATGGCGACCGCTTCCACCATCTTGTCCCCGATTCGCGTCTTGAGGCCGCGGAATCCGATGTCGGCGGCCTCGTGATTGCCGCATCCTGCCGGACATCCCGACCAGTGCATCCGGACCGGCTTTCGGCGAGCACCCAGCTTCTTCTCCAGCCCTTCCGCGAGTTCCGCCGCGTGCCCCTTGGTATCGATTTGCGCGAGATTGCAGTAGTCCGTTCCCGTACATGCGACGAGGCAGCGCCGGAACGCAGACGGTGAAGGAGAAAGTTCCTCTAGCAGGTCTTCTTCCAGCAGGGCGGGGACGCGCCATCGCGGAACGTTGGGCAAGATCGCGTTTTGCCCGGTTGTCAGACGCACCTGACCGTCTCCGTACTCGTCCACCAATCGCGCCAACTCTTCAACCTGGTCGGGATCGACCCGGCCTTCGGGCACGCAGAGTCCTACCGAGCGATATCCGGGACGGTTCTGCCAAGCCACGCCCAGGTGATCACTGTCATGGATGCCGCGAACATCGCTTCCGGCGGGCTCCAATTCGCGTCCCAGCCTGAGGGACAGTTCCTCGCGCAGCCGTGGCAATCCCCATTCCTCGATCAGAAATGCGAACCGGCACTTGGTGCGTGCGTCCCGGGGGCCATGATCGCGGAAGATGCGAATGAGCTCGGCGGCCACCTGCGCGCCTTGTGACGGTGCCACGAAGACGTCGAGCGGCGACGCGATCGTGAATCCTCCTGAACCCATCTTGCCCCCCACGAGCACGTTGAACCCGGCCCGGTCTCGCCGCATCGCGGGAACCAGAGCCAGATCCTGCGACTCGCTGTGAGTGCAGTTCTCCAGACATCCCGTGACCACAACGTTGAACTTGCGCGGAAGATTGGTGAAGTCCGGATTGCCGTCCGAACTGACGATCATGCGGTCCAATTCCGCCAACACCAGCGAAGCGTCGAACAGTTCATTGATCGTCAAGCCGGCGAGCGGACAGCCGTTGATATTGCGGACGTTGTCCATGCCCGTCTGCAGCGAATGCAGGTCCACCCCGCGTAGCTTTTCCCAGATCTCGGGCACCGTCGCCAACGAGAAGCCCCGCAGTTGGATTTGCTGGCGGGTCGTAATATCGAGCACGCAGTCTCCCAGACGGCGGGACAAATCCGCGATAGCGCGCAGTTGCCGGCTGTTGGTGAAACCGTTTGGCATGCGGATGCGCATCATGAAGCGTCCGGGCGTCGGCTTGCGAAAGAACACGCCCACCCACTTGAGCAGATCCTTTTCGGTAGCGGTGAGGGATTCGTGGCCGTGAGCAATAAGGCGAGGAAGGTCTTCCCGGATACGTAAACCGTCGCCGCCTTTTCCCGCTTTTGCGGACTCCGTCGCATTCGACCCTGTTCGCACGGGGACTGACCTCGCAGATCGAGTTTGTGTGGTCAGGAAGCGACGAGGGTTCCTGCTTGGTCCCGAGAAGGGATTGAGTGATTTGTTACCACGCGGTGCTACAGCCCCAGAAACGCAAAATACCGATAGCATGAATCGCTTCGAGGTCAATCGTGCGAAGTACCTGCCAATGCGCGAGAAAGCCGACACCTCGTGGATTTGAAAGGTCTTTTGTAAATGCTTGTAATCAATTCTTTGCGTTGAGACGCAGCGGAATTATTGGGCGCTCAAAAGAGACAGATCTGCGTCCGCGAAGCCCGCCCGAGCGACAGGCTGACCGGAAGTTACTCAGCCCCCGAAGTCGGATTCGAGGAAAGTTGGAATCGGCATCTTGGGTTCGGAGACATTGTCACAGGCGTCTTCACTCCCGTGCTCGCAAAACACTCGAAGTCGTTCTCGCTCATCGACTGCATCTCGGTCGGTGTTGACCGAATGCAGCGCAACTTCGAGGCCCATGCGAAAACAGGTGGGAGCCTGGCAGAGAAGTGAAATCGCGGACGTCACCGCCAAGGTGGTCATCTACGAGGCGTTCGTCGAGGGCAGACTCGAAGCTCCCAAGCGCCTGGCCCGCAGCGTGCATGACCTCTACTTCGAGCCAAAATATGAGGAATTCCGTCCGCGAACAATTTGGAGTCTTTCCGATGCGTTCACTTCGACCAATCTGCTCTGGACGACCCAGATTGCATCTAATCGGGCCGAAACCGCTAATAAACCGCCAATAAGAATCTGAGCAAATCGTCGTCACAAAATTATCCTAACAGCTTCCGGCAGAACGCTGCAATTTATGCAATTCGTGCAGCGCGGCATAAACACTGGCGATTGCGCATCTCGTTGATTTGGCAAGTGGGGACGTAGTTCAGTTGGTTAGAACGCTGCCCTAGCATTCTAGTTTAAAAGTATCTCGAATATTTTAAAGTACTTACGGGTTAACCGCTCAGAGCGCCCTGTCACCAAGCCCCCTTTCACTTCCTATCCTTATTTAGCAGGCCGATAACACTCAGAAACGCCGTAATACCCAAAATGATTGTGCCGTCATAAGCAGTGACGACGCATTGAGGTGCCAGGGCGATACATCTCGCAATCGCTCTGTTTTGTCCAAGATCGGGACAAGAATCAGGGGAAAGACGTCGATTACTTTATGAGAGCCTTTCGGCTTGTTCCTTTAGAAGAACTAACAAAGGGAAGTACTCCACTCGTGGAAACAAGCGCGTTTTCTATGAGCAGGTCACTTCTCGCTAGGCAGGAAAGTGGATGAGGGAGCAGTGGATGGTTGCGTTGAGTTGGGACGCCGCGCCGAGAGACCGCCATCGAGGGTCAAGGACTATCCGCTATAGTACGACGATCTGACAGAAAACAGCCATGCAAGCGCATCGGCAATCTCTTCCGGCCGCCCGATGCGACCGATAAGGTGAACGGTGGCCATCTGGTCAAGCGCCTCTTCGCTGCCAAATACTTGCTCCAACATCTCGATTCTTACTGCACCCGGACTGACAGCATTGACTCGAATACCGTATCGTCCGTATTCGACAGCGGCGATCTTTGTGAGTCCAAGGATAGGGTGCTTGCTGGCAACGTAATGACCAGTGGTTGCGAGAATCAAGGTCAGCCCCAGTGGCACGGCTCTTACAACCATCCAAAGCTTCATTGCGTCCTTCCTGCTTTTCCCTCCCGCATCGGCGGACGCCGGTCGCAGTTGTGTCCCCTCAACTGGTAGGTGTCGCGGACAAAATAAAAGCACTCTTGCCGCGAAAACTAGGGAAGTACGAGGTTGCCAAGTTCAGACAATTGACTGCCAGTGGTTAACCGATCGAGCCCTGGCGCGACTGTCGCAGCTGCGACCACATGACGGATGTCGCAATAGCGCCGAAGTGCTTTACGCGATCGAGGCTTTTCATCCGCTACGGAACGTCTTATAGGCCTTGCACGTGATTCACTGTTGCGAGCGCGAAGCGAGGTTTTGATAGCGATGCCACGAGAACGAACGTGATCACGTTTCCTGTCGGGGTGTCGCTACTCCAACTCGGAGAGTTGTTGACGACACTCGCAATGGCGCGGACCGGGAATTCTCATTCGGATAGCGCAGTCGCTATTACGTCACTTGTCGCAACTCCGACAGACCCTCATCACCAAACCAACGAATTCGAGGTTCTCCGCACCCCGGCTCCACGCAAGCTGAACTTGATAACGGCGAGGCAAAACGAAATGGGAATGCAGTCTGTCGCGGTGAAACCGGTTTGGAAACTTACTTGCTGATGTGTGCCATGCAACGACACGTACTGCAAGGAACTCACTGTGACAAGAAACACGATCTCGGCGGTTGAGGACAACGGGTCAACCGGAAAGAGCACAAGAAACGGACTCGAGTGTGCCAGTTACGCACCGACGGCCTTTGAAGCCGCAGAGGCGTTCGGGGGCAGCTCCGAATATTTTCAGTTCTGGCGACTGCCACTATGGCCGTTCACCTTGATTCGATTGTTCAAGCAGGAGGAAAAGTAAATGTTCAATCGCATTTCACCGTTAATTCTTGCGCTCGTTGTCTTAACGGGTCACCAGCCGATCGCTTCCCAAAGTACAGGCAGCATCAAGGGCTTCGATCTCGTAGACAAGACGGGAAACATTCGAAAGCCGGCTGATGTTAGAGATCGCTATCAGGCGCTAGGAGTATATACACCGGTCGATCTCAACAACAACACCGAGATGCACTACACGTACGCATCGCCGGGCACAGCTGAGAATTATCGAAAGACTGGAAAGTTCGCGGACGGAACCGTTTTGGTGAAAGAGGTATTTGCCACTGATCACGCGCAACTGACAACCGGGGACGCACATTGGGCTACGGGAACAAAAGTATGGTTCGTCATGATCAAAGACGACAAGGGACGCTATCCGGGCAATCCGCTGTGGGGCGATGGATGGGGATGGGCCCTTTTCAAATCCGATGCGCCCGATAAGCAAGTTGCAACTGATTACAAGAAAGACTGCCTGGGCTGCCACGTCCCGGCGAAGGAGACAGACTGGGTCTATGTGCAAGGTTACCCGGTCCTCAAATCGAAGTGAGCGGAAGGGCTCTACGGAAACTCATTTCTGAAAACGCTTCACAAGGAGAATTGCAATGCGAAAGTATCTGTTGCTAGTCGTCGTTGGAGTTGGACTGGCCGCCTCAGCCGTGTACCTGGTGGTCGTGAAACCGGTTGCTGCGCAGACTGAACAGTCGAGCGTGGTATTTAATGCTGATGGCACAATGCAGCTGCCGACGGGCTTTCGCAAGTGGGTTTTTGTAGGGGCTCCCTTAACGCCTAATGGCCTTAACAACGGAAAGGCGGGCTTTCCCGAATATCACAACGTATACGTCGAGCAGAAAAACGTTGATGCATATCTGAAGACAGGCGAGTTTCCAGAAGGAACGGTCATCGTAAAAGAGCTGACGCGGGTTCTTGATCCGACTTTTCCAGACGGCTCTCGTAAGGAACCCTCCGGACGCGGGTATTTCAACGGCGAGTACAACGGCATCGACTTAACAATAAAAGACAGTAAACGCTTTGCAAAGACAAACGGCTGGGGCTTCTTCACCTTCGGGCATCATCCCCTGCCCTATGACAAGACTGCGGCTGAAAAACCTGTGACCGAGTGTGCCGGATGCCACATCGCCAATGTCGCCGCCACAGACATGACATGGATTCAGTTCTATCCGTTACTTCGTGACAAAAAAGGGTATTAGGTGCCGAGATTTCTGTCAGCGTGGCTGAAACACGCCAAAAATCGACTTCAATTTCAAAGGAGCAAAAGGAAAAAGAATATGACTACAGAGATGAACATGTCGAAACAGATGGGTATGTCAAAAGAGATGGGCATGAATGGTCGTGGTGGCCATCTCTACATGCAAACAAATGAGGTCAAGAACGCGATCATTCACTACCACCGCTCCGTCAACGGCACGCTCACAGAGGTGGAACGTGTCGCCACCGGCGGTGCAGGTTCGGGGACTTTCAAGCCGATCAGCGGCCAGGAGAGCGCGCCCAACTCCTTTGAAGGCGCGGGTAGCGTCATCCTGTCACCAGATCGCAAGTTTCTGTTTGCCACAAACGGCGGGGACAATTCGGTTTCCAGCTTCGCCGTGGGCGACCAGGGCGGGCTCAAACTAATCGACACCAAGCCGACGGGGAACGCCGTGGAAGGAAAGAGCGGTACTGCCAAATCGCTGGCATATTCTCCCTCGAAGGACATGCTTTACGTGGTCCACTCCTTCGGACCCGATCATATCCGGCTCATGTCGGTCTCCAGTGATGGCAAGCTTACGCCACGCATGGAGAAGTACACGTGTAATACGCCAGACAAGCCACACCGTGTTCCAACTATGGGTGTGCTCTCGCCAGATGAGAAGTTTCTCCTTGTCGGCACCACGTTCGATCTGCCCATAGCCATCTCCGGCACCTACCCGGACGGTTCACCCATTCTCTGGGTGACTGGTCCAGACGGCGAAACAAGGTCCGTCGCTTCGAATGCGCCAGATCCCGACGGCATAGTAATCCACCGCGTCAATGCCGACGGCACGCTCGGCGAAGGCTCCTTCCAGGATGGAGGAGGCGGTTCTCCCTTCTACATCGCGTTCCTGCATAACCGGCCGGATACGTTCATCATCGGATATGCCGTCGGCGATGGAGTGGCCTTGGGCCGAATCGACGAGGACGGCAGAATTGGCGTCGGCAAGGTCGTACCGATCGACACAAGACGAGGCAAGATCGCTGAACTTTGCTGGCTGTCCGTCTCCCCCGATGACCAACGCTTGTACGCTACGGTTTTCGGGTACAGCAACGTCACCAGCTTCCATATCGACGGTCTCGAGATCAGAGTCGCGAAGGATCCTGCGTGCCCCGACGTCGAGGGCGATGGCACCTTCAGGGGGCTTTGTGGAGACGTCAGCAGCGGCCCGAGCGACAATTGGGTGTCGCCGGATGGCGCCTTTCTATACCAGATATACGGGAACGCCTCGAAGCTGGTGGGGTACGCCACCAAGCCAGACGGCTCGCTTGAGGAGGTTACCAGTGTCGCCATCCCCTACAACAGCCCGGAGGGTTTGGCGGGATTCTGATTCCGCTCAAAGGGGACGAGGTGATGCAGTTCAGTCATCTGGCCTTGCGGGAAGAAACTTGCCGCAACGGACGCGCGACAAGTACTTTCGCAAAACGACTGAATTGTGGAGCAGTAAGCGCCACCCACAGAGCGTTACCAAGAACCGCCGGCCGTTTGACGGCGGACAGGCGATGCCCGGCACCAGCGGGCCGGGCATCGCCACATATCTAACACAGAGAAATGTATTATTGTGTTTTCACGCCCCGCCGACCAGTTGGTGGAAGCCCATGCTCCACGCGATGTCACCACCCGATCTCATCGACGAATTGAATGGTTCTCACACCCCAGATGTGGGTGCCGTCCCTCCGTCGGATCGAGATCTGCAGCGCGCAGACGGATGCGGCCGGATCGTATTGAGTGGTTCCGAAAACGGTACCCGGATTGAGGACGTCTTTGAACGGTCTCCGATTCGCATCATGTTCCCAAGAACCGAACATCGTGCGGTGGAAGAGGCTGTACTAATCAACACTGCAGGAGGTATTGCGGGCGGTGACCAGCTCGAGTGTTCTGTCGCGGCGCTCCCTGAAGCCTCGATTGCCGTGACTACACAGGCAGCGGAAAAGGTCTATCGGGCGTTGTATGAACCCGCGCGCGTTGCGACCAGGCTGAAAGCACAGGAGTCCGCCAAGCTTGCATGGCTTCCGCAGGAAACAATCGTTTTCAATCGGGCACGTCTCCACCGGAAGACAGAGATCGAACTTTTCTCTGGATCGGAGTTGCTTGCCCTCGAGTGGCTCGTGTTGGGGCGTACCGCCCATGGCGAAGTCGTGGTCGGCGGCAATATAACCGACAGTTGGCGCGTGAAAAGAGACGGTCGGCTAATCTGGGCGGACAGCTTTCGCATCACCGACGAGATCTTTCCGCACCTTAACAGGAAGGCCCTGCTCGCGAACTGCAGTGCGATCGCAACACTGATCTATTTCGGACCCTATCTAGACAAACGACTGGACTTTCTACGCGAAATTATTCCTTTCCTGGGATGCAATTGTGCAGCGACGTTGGTAAGCGGACTGATCGTCGTTCGACTTGCCGCGAAAGAGTCTTCTGATCTGAAGCTTGCCTTGCGCAGTTTTCTCGAGCAATTCGGACCAGAGCTCGGCTCTGGACCCTTCCGAGTACCGAAAATGTGGTCCTGCTAAAGATCGCCGCAGAACGGAGAAATTCATGAACCTCACGCCGCGTGAGAAAGACAAGCTGATGATCTCACTTGCCGCAATTGTCGCTCGGGAGCGGCTTAGGAGAGGGGTCAAGCTCAACCATCCCGAGAGCGTTGCGCTCATAACCGATTTCGTTCTGGAGGCGGCGCGTGATGGCAAGTATTGTCCTGAACGAGTCAATTTTCTAAGAGTAGAAGGGATGTTCATGACGAAAAAAGTGACCGTATACAGTCAGCCGGGCTGAATGTTCTGTGGCCAGGTGAAGGAGTATCTTTCACAAAAACAAATTCAATTCGATGACCGGGACATCACGAAAGACCCCTCTGCGATTTTGGAGCTACAGAAGCTCGGCTTCATGACTACCCCAGTCACGGTCGTCGACGACAAAGTAATCCTAGGTTTTGATGTGCCGAAATTGGACGAAGCATTGAACTGTTGAACTAATGTCTCCTTTGGGAAGACGACTCGATCGGAGTGGACATGATCAAACTACTGCTTGGCTTTGTACTCTTCGCCGCTACACTCGTTGCTTCGGCGCAGATGGATACGTCCCTCAAGAAGCCCGTCACAGACGAACAAAAAATCGCCGATGCACTGCGAGCAGGGCCGGCATTTGTCACCAAAGATGCCGTGATCGCGGACTGGCCGGCGGATCCAAAGGATCCGAACGCGCGGTATCGCATTTTCCGTCCTGGGAAAAGCAACTGGACGTGTCTCCCGGGCGTTCCCGGCTATCCGCACGACGAGCCGATGTGCCTGGACAAGACTTCCATGCAATGGATCAAGGACAGCCTGGCCGGCCGTCCCGTTCATATCGCCCAGATTGGCGTGATGTACATGTACACAGGTGCATGGGTTCAAGACTTGCACGGAACCTCACACAGCGAGGACCACACCTACCAAGTCGGGCCCCACGTAATGATCATCACGCCGCACAACGAGGCTCTCGCAACGTTCAGTCATGACGGTTCAGACGGGCAACCTTACGTCGCCCATTTGCCGGGCCATTCCGAGTTATATCTCGTAATGCCATACCAGGATTTGCCACAACAATAGTCGATTGAAAGGTTGATCCGAGAAAGAGGATAGGAATGAATATCGCAGAGCGAGTCGAAAGAGTCTAAGAGGACATGGTCATGATACCGGGCGAGATTTTTCCTGCATCTGGCGACATTGTCCTGAACAAGGACAGAGCGGCGATCACTCTTAAGGTCGCGAACAGTGGTGACAGACCGATCCAGGTTGGCAGTCATTACCATTTCGCTGAAACCAACGCCGCTCTCGCGTTTGATCGAAAAGCGGCACTTGGGTATCGCCTGGACATTCCGGCAGGAACCGCCGTTCGCTTCGAGCCGGGTCAGTCGCGCGAAGTTTCTCTAATTCCATACGCAGGCGCGCGGCTGGCTTATGGCTTCAACCAGGCTGTGATGGGAGCATTGCCGCAAGAGCCAGCGAGGTAATCGAAAATGCCTAACAAAATGAACCGCGCTGCCTATGCGCAAATGTTTGGCCCGACCATAGGCGACAAAGTGCGCCACGCGGATACAGACATCGTCATCGAGGTGGAAAAGGACTACACAACCTACGGCGAGGAAGTAAAGTTCGGAGGCGGCAAGGTAATTCGTGACGGCATGGGTCAGTCACAGCGCGCGCGCAGCGAGGGTGCAGTGGATACGGTGATCACTAACGCGCTGATTCTCGATCACTGGGGAATCGTGAAGGCAGATATCGCCATCAAAGACGGCCGTATCACTGCCATAGGGAAAGCTGGCAATCCTGATGTGCAACCGAACGTCGACATAATTATCGGACCGGGAACCGAGGTGATCGCTGGCGAAGGCAAGATTGTCACAGCCGGCGGCATCGACACCCATGTCCACTACATCTGTCCGCAGCAGATCGAGGAGGCGCTTTATTCAGGCCTCACGACAATGATGGGCGGTGGAACAGGGCCGGCCGCCGGGACGACTGCAACGACCTGCACGCCTGGACCCTGGCATATCCAGCGGATGCTGCAGGCCGCCGATGCTTTTCCTATGAACCTCGGCTTTTTCGGTAAAGGCAACGCAAGTACTGCGGTAGGCCTCATCGAGCAGATCGAGGCCGGCGCGTGCGGCTTCAAGCTTCATGAAGACTGGGGTGCGACCCCCGCCGCCATCGATTGCTGCCTCTCCGTCGCGGATGACATGGATGTGCAGGTTCTCATCCACACTGACACATTGAATGAAAGCGGTTTTGTCGAGAATACAATCGCAGCCTTCAAGGGAAGAACGATTCACACCTTTCACAGCGAAGGAGCCGGTGGCGGCCACGCCCCCGACATCATCAAGGTGTGCGGCGAGGCAAACGTCATCCCGGCTTCTACGACGCCAACGCGACCTTACACCGCAAATACGCTTGAAGAGGCGCTCGATATGGTAATGGTCACTCATCATCTCGATGCCCGTATTCCAGAGGACGTTGCCTTTGCCGAGAGCCGGATCCGCAAAGAAACCATAGCGGCCGAAGACATTCTGCAGGATCTCGGCGCCTTGTCGATCATGTCCTCGGACAGTCAGGCAATGGGCCGCGTTGGCGAAGTGATCATTCGTACGTGGCAGACTGCTGACAAAATGAAAAAACAATTTGGGCGGCTGGCCGAGGAGAAGGGCGAGAACGATAATTTCAGAGCGCGGCGCTATGTCTCCAAATACACGATCAACCCCGCGATAGCTCAGGGTATCTCCGCCTATGTCGGTTCGATTGAAGTCGGAAGGCTTGCTGATCTCTGCATATGGGATCCGGCCTTTTTCGGCGTGAAGCCTGACATGGTCCTGAAAAGCGGCATGATCGCGGCAGCCATCATGGGAGATCCCAACGCCTCTATTCCTACCCCTCAGCCGGAGTACTACCGGTCGATGTTCGGGGCGTTCGGCCGTGCCATGACGGAAAGCTCGGTGACATTTGTCAGTCAGGCTCTACTCGACAAAGGGCAGACGCTCGGGCTGGCAAAAAAACTTCTTCCAGTATCCAACACGCGCAAGATCGGAAAGCGTTCCATGATTCTGAACGGCGCCACTCCTCACATGGAAGTAAACCCGGAAACCTACGAAGTGCGGGCCGATGGCCGGCTTCTCACTTGCGAGCCGGCCAAAGTGCTGGCCCTGGCTCAACGTTATTTCATGTATTGAGTATGACTATGCATAACGCTTCCATTCACGGTACTCCCACTCATCGCGCCTCGATTCATCGGCCCGCCGGGCATTGGCCAACGGAAAACGCGGCAGGATCGCTCACTCTCGATTTTGACGCGCGCCATCGACGCCGTATTCGCCTGACTGGGGATCAAGGCGAAGATGTCCTGCTCGACCTTCCCCAAGCGGTCGCCATGGCTGATGGAGATGGCCTGCAACTTGAAGATGGTAGATGGCTAAAGGTGCAGGCTGCGGCTGAGCTCATTGTCGAAGTCAAGCACAAAGACCCCAACCAGCTTGCTCGCCTCGCGTGGCATTTGGGAAATCGGCATTTGCCGACTGAAATTCGAGACCAGGTTCTTCGCATTCGGCCTGACCACGTGATCGAGGATATGCTCCTTGGCTTCGGAGCAGATCTTGCAAGGGTGCAGGTCCCTTTCCAGCCCGAAGGCGGCGCTTACACCGGCGACGGCCACCATCGCGCCCATCGCGAGGGTGGGCATTATCATGAGTGATCAACCGTACGCTTTCGCGCCTCTCGCGCTGCTGAGGCAGCAAAGCTGGCTTTCGCCCGCGTTTCCCACAGGCTCCTATAGCTATTCTCATGGCATCGAGTGGGCTGTTGAAGCGGGGTACATTCATGGTCGCGAGAGCCTGGTGGATTGGCTGGAAGCAGATCTCCGCTATGGGTCGGGACGAAATGAAGCGATTTTCTTCCTCGAGGCTTGGCGCTGCGTGACAGACGACGATTGCGAGAAGTTACTTGAAGTTGCGGAGCTGGCGGCAGCGTTTCGCGGGACGTCGGAATTTGCACTTGAGTCATCGCAGCAGGCGAAGGCCTGTCTCGCAACCCTATGCCGGGTGTGGCCCGATCGCGTTGTAGAGAGCCTCTCCAAATTTCTCTCTGAACGCAGTGTTCCAGCTGCCCTGGCCGTCGTTCTCGGAGTTCGCGCGGCTAGGCAGCGCGTTCCGTCCTGCTTGGCTCTGCCAGCATACCTCCAGAGCTATCTCGCCAATTTAGTAACCGCTGGCGTTCGGTTGATCCCTCTTGGTCAAACCGATGGACAGCTTGCCATTGCCGAGCTTGAACAAGCAGTGCTGGCCGCAAGTGCGCAAGCAGAACAAGCAACGATTCACGATCTGGGGTCGGCTGCGTTCATGGTCGATCTCGCGTCCGCGTCGCATGAAACGCAATATACGAGGTTGTTCCGCTCATGATTAATATGACGAGTTCAGATTCTCAAAACCATCCTTTGCGCGTCGGGATCGGCGGTCCGGTTGGGTCAGGCAAAACGGCGCTAGTTGAGGCGCTGTGCAAGCGCCTCCGGGACACTTACGACACTTACGTGATTACCAATGACATTTATACGAAAGAGGACCAGCTCATTCTCACACGGGCGGAAGCACTGCCTGCGGAGCGCATTATGGGAGTCGAAACTGGAGGCTGTCCTCATACCGCAATTCGTGAAGATGCTTCGATGAACCTCGCTGCCATTCAAGAGATGAACAAGAAATTCCCGCGTGCGGACTTGTGCTTTGTGGAGTCGGGCGGGGATAATCTGGCGGCCACGTTCAGCCCCGAACTAGCGGACCTGACGATCTACGTGATCGATGTTGCGGAAGGTGAAAAGATTCCGCGTAAAGGTGGTCCCGGGATTACTCGTTCCGATCTTCTCGTTATTAACAAGATCGACCTGGCTCCTTTTGTAGGGGCGAACCTTGCAGTCATGGAGGCGGATACGCTCAGAATGCGCGGGAAGCGGCCTTTCGTTTTTTCGAATTTGAAGAGCGGCGAAGGTGTCGAACCGATCGCAAACTTTATCATTGAGAAGGGTGGATTAGCGAGGACCGCTGCCTAGGCGAGTGACGACCGAGAGGATGAGGAGATAAATGGCCAATGGGCCTAGCTCGCCTCCTGTCGCTGTGTTGTGTCGAGGGTCAAGTACCTCATACCGCGGAGATCGAGGTATACGTGCCGCTGAGTATTAACCAGTCGGAGCAGTACGTGCCCGCAAAGCGCACACCGGGCGACGAGGCCGGGGCACTGCACGTATAAATGTGCCTCGGCAAAACGCCCCTTTGCGCCGCAATTTGCACACTGTCCTTCTGCGCTCGTAATATCCATTGCGAATATTCTGCTCAATTCCCCCGCAGCTGCATTTCCATCCAAGTAGTTCATAGGTGCACTCATTTCCGTTCTCCTGTAGCGCCGAAGCGCTCTGTCCTGATGGTTTCGCGACCGTGGCCAGCGGCGATCAGGAGGTCGGTCGCATTTTCAACGAATGATGTCGGGCCGCAGACATAGCTGGTTGGGCCAAGGTTGGGGGACCATGTACCGGTCGCGATTAGCGCTGCATCGATGCGGCCGGGCGGCCGCGGCGAATCTTTGGGAGTAGCTCGCGTGTACGCGAAGGTAACAATTACAGAATGGTCCTGATCTGATAGCGCCCGTAGTTCATCCCGGTAAAAAACTGCTCCCGGTTCCCTGACGGAATACAACAATCGAAATGGAGCAGAGCTGCCGGCCGAAGCACGCGAGCGAATCATGGCCATAAGGGGAACGATGCCCGAGCCGCCTGCCGCGAGCTGGATCGGCTCGGTTTGGTCTCGACGCCATACGAACCAGCCGCCAATCGGGCCTCGCAATTCCAGATCATCGCCGACTATGAGTTCCTTCGTCAGGTAGGGTGAGACTTCACCGTTCGGCAATCGCTCGACGGTGATTTCGATACGCCCATCCGAGCTTGGAGCCGACGCAATCGAGTAGGACCGGACCGCGGAGTATCCGTCTGGAGCCGTCAAACGCAGATCAACATGCTGACCGGCGATGTGACCTGGCCAATCGCGAACTGCAAGTGCGATCGTCCGCGCGTTCGTTGTCTCATCGTGCAGCCCGACAACTGTGGCGCTACGCCACGTTACTCGCCCGAGTACCGCTGTTCCAGCCATGGGTCACCATAGATGTGATAGCCGAGGCCTTCCCAAAAGCCCGGCTTGTCCTGTGACATCAACGTCAAGCCCTTCACCCATTTGGCGCTCTTCCAGAAATAAAGATGAGGGACGAGAAGTCGCGCGGGGCCGCCGTGTTCCGGCGCAAGATCTGCCCCATCAAATTTGAACGCGATCCACGCCTGCTTGTTGACAACATCTTTCAGAGGAAGGTTTGTTGTGTAGTCGCCATACGAACGGAACATCGCGTAGGACAAATCTGTTTTTACATCTGCAAGCATGACATCAAGCGAAACCCCTTCCCATGATGTACCAAGTTTTGACCATCGCGTTACGCAATGTATATCAACCGTGATGGTCTCGGTGGGCAACTCGCGGAACGACTTCCAATCCCATCGCTTCAAAACGTTACTGCCATCGTCGATGGTAAATTCCCAGCGATCGAGGGATATGTGTGGCGTCGGTCCTGCCGACAAGACGGGGAAATCAGTCGTGACGTATTGACCCGGCGGAAGTTTTGCATCCGTGGCGCTGCGTCGACCGGAAAAGCCCTGCGAGATGATAGCCATAAGTACTTCTCCTCAATGATTGGCGTTCTACCGGCTTGCGGCCGTCTCACGCTACAACTAAACCAGCAATCAGGCTTCCAAATGCTAACAACGGACCAAGGTTGTGCGTCACGCGTTGCACTACTTCTTGACATGTTCTTCTCGGACCGCATCTACAGACCTGACAGTGGGATCTCTCACTAGCAGCTATTGCTGTCCCCGTTGTCATCCGACACGAATGACAGCATAGCGACTGTCGAGTCGGATATGCCGCTACCCTTCCGTTTAGCAAATCCGACATAGCAGTTGGTGCGCCAGTAAGGAATCGTGATCGTCGAGCCTTCAGATCGCATCATAATGTTACGCCGAGACTCTCTTGCAGCGTTTGTTTCAGTCTTGCGCGAGCCCTTGCGACCCGTGCCTTCACTGTTCCCTGGGGTATCCCCAAGAGGTGTGCCGTTTCCCGGATGCTCAGGCCATCCACATGGCGCAATTGAAAAGTACGACGGAGAGTCGGCGATGACGTCCTAAAAGAGGGCGCTAGCATAGCAGTTTTGCGCGTTCCGCCCTTCGACATTCCTCTTCAGGGTTGGGCCGAGAGTCAAATAGGATCTCCGTGAACGCGTGAGCATCTGGCGCCTGTTCGTCCAAGCGTACGCTAGCTGGCCATGATCGCCGACGTAATCTCATGCGTGCAGAATTGATCACGATCGACGTCAGCCAGGTGGACATTCGTGCCTCTCCTCTGAACTGCCCAACATGCGAGTAGGCGGATAACAAGGCGTCCTGAACCACATCTTCTGCGTCAGCCACATTTCCCATCCGTCGCAGCGCCATTCGATGAAGATTAGGCAAGCTGTGGCTGATCCGGCATGTTAGTTCTTGAACCTTCTTGTGATAGAGGTGGACGGTCCCGCTTCCCGCACAATTGATATCTGCTACTGTGGTTGCCATAGATAGACTCCCTCCATTGGCAAAGGAATGCACGCAATGTTCCACGTCGCAGCAGGGCGACGAGCATTTCCCGCACGAAATCTCGAGGTCTTGCAATGGCACGAATGTTGTGAGCGGCGGGAATGTCGGCAATGAGACAGCCGTCGTTAGTTTGACAACCCATGACACCCTAAGCTCTGGCTTTCCTCGGAGCAGTGACGAATCGACCTCTGAGCCATCAGCTGTCGTTGCATCCCATAGAGCTTGGGTGAAAGAGAAACTGTTTTGTTTGTGCGCTTACGCACTCGTTCGAGTGGCCTGAGGAGTGCTAATGGACAAATGACACTATTGAGCAAGTACGGTGACCAATGCACAGGCGCAAGTTCGCCAATGCTAAGTAAAGGAGACATATGTTGGAGAGTCGGAGCTTTCGCAGTGAGGACGTCAGGTCCTCGATTTTAAACTGCATCTGTCCTGAGTGCGGGGGCGCTATCGAGCTCTCCTCAAACCAGTTCAGATGCGTGGGAACATGTGGCAAAGATTGGCGCGCCATCTGGGACGGCACACAATCCAGTGGTGCGCAAGTGAGGCACGCCGATTCATCGTACTCGAAGAAGATAAATGCTTATCGGAATCCTATAGGGAAGGGAACGCACGTTGCACAGGGCTCTTCAGAAGACAGTTGACGCTGGAGCGTCACAGTTTGACAAAACAGCAGGCGAAACGGTGACAGAAGATTTGCCGATGCCCACACGCTACATAATCGATTCGAGAAGCATCATCCGCGCAGCTGATGTCAATACCGACACTCGATTCGACCCGAGGGGGGCGGAAACGTTCAGATTCCTCAAGGACCTTGTATCCTCCGAGTGTGGTCGCTGACTTGCACAGAAGAGCTCTGAATAAGGCGGCTCCTAACCTGCTGCTGAGTGAGACAAAATGCGATCGCGAATCACGTGGACAATGCTCGCGCTTGCTGTTGTGCTGATTGTGAATGGACTGATGCATTTCAGTGTGACGGCGCTGCAGGAACCCGGCCCTCTTGAAACACGCATTGCGAATCTGGTCAAGCACCGCATCATTCGTCTAGCGAGCCGCCAAGGAATTCCTCCGCGACCAGTAGACACAAATGCCAGCGTTGAAACAGGAGGTACACATTACGGCTTGGATTGCGGCATATGCCATGGGGTTGACGGCCGCGCCCAAACGCCACCGGGACAATGGATGTACCCACGCGTACCAGATCTCACCGGTAAGCAAGTGCAGAGCTATTCCGATCAGGAGCTGTTTTGGATTATCAAGAACGGAATCCGATTCACAGGGATGCCAGCCTTCGGCAAAGTTGAGACAACGGATCACATTTGGGACCTGGTCAATTACGTGCGTACGCTGCCCAACACAAAGTAGCATCCGTTTCCGGTTAACGCTTCCAACGACAAGCTCCTGGACACCTTTCAAGACGGATCGCGGCACAATCAGCTCGCCAGGTTCCATCGGATAGTTCGGCCGCCAGAGGCGTAAGTGCAGAATTCGCTGAATACGCCGGGTTCGATAGAACTCCTTTCCGGCGACACATTGTGCCAACCTTCATGATTGCGTGTCATCCGCCGCGTCAATCTCTGCGTGGGAGTTCGGTTCGCTGGCTTTGCCATTCGATTGCCCAGTGTTGCGATAGCGACGCAAGACTTCATTACGACACGTAGGCGGCCAGCGTGCTCGGTAGAACGTTCACTAAATGCACTGATGCGGGCACAAGTAGCTGTTAGCAACTGGCACAATGCGTGCAATGAATTCGAACTGAGATGACAGGCAGCCTGACAAATTGTTGATCTGGGACGGTGTTCGACGTGAACTCACGAGTACAACGGCAGCATAAGCGACATGGAAGGAGTGAACGGTGAATCATCTTACGAATCTGCTCGTCAAAATTGGCATTCTCAAGAATGATCTTGACTACCATCTGATCCGTGCATCCATGGTGATCATTTTCGCTTTCTTCGGGTACCAGAAGTGGTTTCAATATGAAGCCCAGGCATTGATTCCGTACATCGGCAATGGCCCTCTGATTTCCTGGCTATATCCCGTTTTTGGCCCTCGGGGCGCCACGTACTTCTTAGGCGTAGCCGAATGGTTGTTTGGTGGGCTCTTGCTCTTGGGCTTCTGGAACAAAAAACTGGGAATTCTCGGGGCCCTCGGATCATGCGTTGCCTTTGTCGGCACTGTCACCATTATCCCGTTCATGCCAGATGGCTGGGCTGCGTCTGCCGGCGGGTTCCCCGCTATGACCGAAAAAGTGGCATTTCTAATGAAGGATCTCGTTCTGTTCGCTGTGTCGTTCTACTTGTTGAAGCAGGACGTGGTGAGAGCGTTGCTGTCAGGCAAACATCTGCAGAATAGTGTGATCACCGGCGAGACTTCGGTTGGGCTTCGAGCCGACAAAATGACTGAGACTACGTGGTCAGGTTCTATCAAACAATGAACCTTCCCGCGGGGTAATAGTATGGGGACAACATGCCGAATTCCGGATCGAAATTTGCGTATAAACGAATTTGTGGGAAGCAAAACCATCAGGAATGAAAGTGTGTGCTGAAGAACCGCCTGTGGAGATGCCCGTTGAATGCATTCGATAGCCTTCGTCTCCACTGGCCGGAGTATCTGATGGAGGCCGGCGAACTGGCCTTATACATGTTCTTTGTTTGTGCATTCTCCACCTTGTTACAGCACCCCGTTTCCCCAGTCCGACATTTCATTCGGAATGCTATCTGTCGTCGGGCCCTTATGGGTTTGTGGATGGGCGTAACGATGGTCGCGATCGTCATGACGCCCTGGGGCAAACAGTCCGGAGGTCATTTCAATCCGGCAATAACGCTCACTTTTTATCGGCTTGTAAAGGTGGCGTTCTGGGAATGCGCTGTTTTATGTGGCCGCGCAATTTGCTGGCGCAGCTAGCAGTGTGGGCATAGCCGCTTACATGCTGCGAGGTGCGCCGGAGAACGACGCTGTTCGGTATGCAGTGACAGTACCTGGAATTTATGGCAACGCTGGGGCATTCGCAGGCGAAGTGACCATCTCTTTTGTCCTCATGACCACCGTCCTGTTCGCATCGAATCGCGAAACACTGGCACGATACACGCCCTATTTAGTCGGTGCCCTGTATGCGACGTTCATAACATTCGAAACACCAATCTCCGGTATGAGCATGAATCCCGCGCGGACATTTGGATCAGCGTTGCGCGCCGGTTACTGGCAGGCCCTTTGGATCTATTTCGTTGCGCCCACATTGGGCATGCTGGGCGCGGCAGAGGCTTTCCTTTGGGCTCGCGGGGATGTCGCTCCGTACTGCGCGAAGTTGTACCACGCCAACAACAAACGCTGCATATTCCACCAGGGATATCGAGCAGCGCGGGTCCAGGATTCTTATCTCCGAGGAGACTGACAATGAAAAAGTGGAAGATTGTGATTCCCGTGCTCGCTATTGCACTGTTGGCCGCGTGGTACGAATTTCGGCCGGAGCGGCTTGTCGTCAATGTCCGTGTAAACGAAGGTTTCCCTGCGACAGAAGGCGCTTCGTCCGCGAAAATCATGGAGTCAGGAACCTTCTATGGGGTCATGCACCCTACTACAGGTTCCGCAACCATCTACCGCCTTGAGCACGGCGATCGCATTCTCCGCTTCACCAACTTCAGGACTTCGAACGGCCCTGACGTTCATGTGTACTTGGTGGCCGCCGATGATGCACGAGACAACGCTAGCGTGTTGCGTGCTGGTTTCATCGATCTGGAAACTATCAAGGGAAATATCGGTGACCAGAACTATGCTTTAGGCGCTGATGTGGATTTGTCGAAGTACCGAACGGTTTCTGTCTGGTGCAAACGGTTCAGTATCAATTTCGGCATGGCGCCATTGAGGCGCGACCACATGATCTCGCAGAAGTAGCTCGCCATTCGACAAGCTTTAATGATCGAAGTAACAGCGAGTCGTAGGACTTATACAAACGACTCAACGTCCTATTCTCGAAGTCCTTCAACATCACGATTGATGACACCTGTGGGAATTGTCGAGGTACTGTCATTCTTCCGACCGTACGCCGTGCGCAGTCGTGTTGGCTTCGTGTTGAAGCGACGGCTCCACCAAGACTCCATCGAACGCCAAACCAGATTGCCTTGCCTGCAAAGAGCGCAATACTCCAGGGCCGGAGAGTTGCAGTCGCTATTTCGTCACTGTCGCAACCGCGACAAATCCGCATCGCAACTCGCTGAAGTCACCTCGCCGCTCCACCAGTGCCAAGCTTGATAAGCGTAACGTAAAACGGAATGAGAGTGCAGTTGTGCATCATGAAACTGGTTTGGCAAATCAGTTGCTGATTTGTGCTATGCAGCGACACGCGCTGGGAGGCAGTTACAGTGACAAGAAACACCATCTCTACAGCAGAGATCGAAGAGTCGATCGGCAGCAGCAGAAGGAGCGGACTCGAACCGCTGATAGTGGGGCCTGTAGCTTCCACGGCCCGTGACCAAGTTCTGTTCGAGGACAGCCTGCTGGATTCCAGTGTCGCACAGCGCAAGAGAAGAACGTGGTCGACTATTTTTTCGTTTGTTTTACAATTGTTCCTGATCGGTCTTCTGCTCTTGCTTCCGTTATGGTTCACCGATGTGCTGCCCAAACAGCAATTACTCGTTTTTCTTGAAGCCCCGCCTCCGCCGCCGCCCCCGCCCCCGCCGCCGCCAGCGGCGTCCACCCCACCCACGCCGAAAGTGGTGAAGGTGACCAGCAACATCGCGAACGGGCGGCTGCGCACCCCAAGCAAAATCCCGGCAAAAATCCAGATGATTGAGGAAGAGGACGCACCACCACCGGTCGTGACAACAGGTGGTGTGGTCGGTGGCGTGCCTGGCGGGATCCCCGGAGGTCAGTTGGGCGGGGTGATCGGGGGAATCATCAGTTCCAGTTCGAGCGTTGCAGCCACTTCTACCTTGTCCAAGCCGGTGCCCACCGTGCAACGTGTGCGCATTTCACCAGGCGTGATCAAAGGCCTGCTCAGCTACCGGGTTGAGCCCACTTATCCGCCCTTGGCACAGCAGGCACGCATTCAAGGTGTTGTAGTACTGACAGCGCTTATTGACAAAGGCGGGAACATTCAGCACCTGCAAATTGTTAGTGGGCACCCGCTATTGGCGCCCGCCGCGATCGAAGCGGTCAAGCAATGGCGCTACAAGCCGTTTCTTCTAAATGGGCAAGCGGTAGAAGTCGAAACCACAGTCACAGTTAACTTTCACCTGCGGAGCCAGTGACCGAATACCAATGCGATTGCGAGCTTTGGCCGGAGCGCCGCATCATGTCCGCAGCCATTCCACACGAAGAAATGTGGTGTCGCAAAAGTAGCTAGCTATCTGACAGGGTTTACTAATTTAACTACTTCGAGTTCTTCGAGGACTTATTGTGCAAACGACTCAACCCGCTTATTTCCTCCGGTACCGTAGCGTCAAGTTGACCCGAGATGCGCAGGGCGTACTGGTAGTCGAGTTCCACAGCAATGGCCGTCCACTAACCTTTACGGCTCAGGATCACACGGAGTTTGTCGACGCTTTCTACCGGATTTCCCAGGACCGAGCGAACCAGATCGTGATCCTGACAGGAACAGGGGGGGCGTTTATCCCAGGAATTGATTTTGCGTCCTTCGGCAATGTCGCCGATCCCGCTGTGTGGAGTCAGGTACACGACGAGGGTGTTCAGATTCTCGAGAATCTAGCGAACATTCGAGTTCCGGTGATTGCGGCCGTCGAAGGATCTGCCCATGTGCATTCAGAGTATGCGTTGCTTGCCAACGTAATTGTGGCTGGCGAAGGGGCAACTTTCGATGATCTGCCGCACTTTGCCGGCGGCATTGTACCCGGCGACGGAATCTTTACCACTTGGAGCTACCGTGCGGGCGCAGGAAGAGCGGAGGCGTTTTTGCTGAATCCACAGCCAATCACAGCGCAGACCGCGTATGAATGGGGAGTGGTCGCGGAGGTTGTTCCGAATGGCAAGGCCCTCGCTCGGGCGCGCGAGCTTACCTCGCTTTACTTCAAGGCTCCGGAAGTCACGCGCCGAAACACACGGGCTCACTTTATTCAACCCTTGAAGGAGCGCATTGTGCGAGAGGTTGGCTACGGACTCTCACTGGAAGGTGCCTCCGCCGCAGACCTTGTCAAATCCATGCAAGCCAAAGCACAGCCAGTTGCTGAGAAGGGGAAAATTGCATGAACAAATGGTTTCTGTAACGCCGATAGGCGAGGAGAAGGGCCCGAGGAATTCGACCTCCTCATCCTCGCAGGCGGCACAGGATCAATCGTCGCTGCATGGACTTTTGCTAGGAAAAGGACCGGAAATACGTCGGTTGGTCTTGTCCGAGCGCGGAATTTTGCCGGCCATCAGCCGGCGATTGGGGACGGCAGAGTGTGGCTCCTCGAATGCTTTTGATGAACCGAACATAGAAGACGAAATGACCGACCAAGAGCAAGAAATCTGGGCTGCTATTCGGTACCTTGATCCGGATGGAGAGGACAAGGCACGCGACATTGCCGCCTTCATTACCGTAGTAGCTCTCCTACTGGTCGTTTTGGTTGTGTTCGTTCTTCTTTGGGTTCGAGGAGTATTGGTCTAAAGAGTGCTACGGAAACTTCGGTGGTGTGAATTGCCGAACGAGGTGTGCATCATTCCGATTCGCTTGCATCTGACCGAGCGAGTCGGCATCCACGAACCGAGTCACCCAGAGATCGGTCGTCGTTTCCGATAAACACCCAACATAAAAGCCCTGACTTGATTCCGTTCCTTTAGCGTAAGCGCCCGATAGTCTCTCCGCAGTCCTTGCAGCAAATGACCTGCTTGCTCCGGTGTGCAGGCCATGCGGGGAATGCCATTTGCAATAGCGGAACGTGATTTGTTGTTCCTCTTTGGCATTTAGGCCCCCGGCTCAGTACTTATCGTGCAACCTGACAGGCTACTGCGGAGTGGCAACAATCTGCCTTAGGCGGCGCGGCCGCCGACAAGAACTTCTAAATCGGAAATGGTTGTCCAGTAACCGAGGCATCCGTCGTCTACGAGTTCCTGCAGGACGTACAACGCGTGGTTGCTACCTTTTTCGAGACTGTGCCGCCGCCGCAGGGTGTGCTTCACAGGTTCTGGATTCCGCCAGACAATTTCGAATTTCGCCATACTTCATTTCTCCAGGTTCGATCGACACCGTCTTCAAAAGCAACTGGAATGCCATCAGTGGGTCTGCACATTTTGGAGTGCTCGGTTCGCGGCTTCGAATAACAGCTACGCTCTAAAATGCAGGGCCAACAGTCGAACGGGCAGTGAAGGCGAGGGCCGCTATCTGGCTAGAGTGCCCATGCGGCGGTTCGCGCTGCCCATCGAAGTGGCTGCGGCAATAACCTCCCTTGCTTCGGACACGGCAAGCTTCATTACAGGTCAGACGCTATTCGTGGATGGTGGCACAGGCCTCGGGACTCTAGGAAGAGGGTGATTCATTCGCAACAAAAGTAGAGGGACTCCGATCCTGGGCCTCTCGCGACCGCCTGCTCTGTCATTCGATCGTCAATGTTGCTATAGCAACACGAGACCTATGGACGTCACGCAGGAGGCGAGCTCAGTTGATCGCACGCGCACTGATGCTGGCAAGGAGACTGTTCTCAAACTGGCACACTGCGTGCAAGAACTCGAAGTGCGGTGAGAGGTTCGACAAGTTCTTAGAGGTTCAGCACACGAGGAGTCGGTTATGCCAAAGAAATTTGAAGGAAAGGTAGCGGTTGTTACGGGAGGGTCGACCGGCATGGGCCTCGCTACGGCGAAGCGCTTCGTTCAGGAAGGCATGGATCACGTGTTCATTACGGGCCGCCGTAAAGACGCATTGGATGCCGCAGTTGCTGATATTGGAAAAAACGTGACGGCTGTGCAAGGCGATGTCGCCAGTCTATCTGACCTCGATCGTTTATACGACGCGGTGAAAAAGCAGAATCGTAAGGTCGACATTATTTTTGCGAATGCTGGCCTCGCGAAGCTGGCGCCCTTTGGCACCGTGGATGAGGGATTTTTTGACCTTCACTTCAACGCAAACGTCAAAGGTCTCTTCTTTTCTGTGCAGAAAGGCCTCCCTTTGATGAAGGACGGAGGATCAATCATTCTGAATGGATCAATTGCCGATATCAAGGGTTTTCCCGCCATGAGTGTGTACAGCGCCACGAAGGCTGCCGTTCGCTCCTTTGCACGAACCTGGACGAATGACCTGCGAGACCGTCGCATCCGCGTGAACGTTCTCAGCCCCGGCCACATCGATACTCCGATCATGGAGAGCCTGCAACAAGGCGAGGCGCTCACCATAATGAAGAAAGAGATGGAGAATAATGTTCCGCTCGGCAGGTTGGGAGACCCGGACGAGATCGCTAAAGCTGTTTCATTTCTCGCGTCTGACGAAGCTAGCTATGTTTCGGGCACTGAGCTTTACGTCGATGGCGGCGTGGCCCAAATTTGAGGCTACGAAGTGCGCTATTGTCGCAGTCTCGGAATGATTGAAAGGACCGAAAGACAATGGCAAGTCTTCAATTCCATTAAGCACAATTCTGGACCACAAGAATCTAGCACAACGGATGCCCTATTACAAACCGCAAGACGATGTGTCTGACGTGACTACCCGCACACATTGATTGAAAGGAGAATTCAAATGCTGATTATCGCAAGACTAACCCGAGGCTTCCCGCGGGAGGCGAGTTTACCGAAGCTGACACATGTCCTTAATTCGGTTACGAGACCATGGCTGGCAGCTTCACTAGCATGCGTTCTGCTTTTGCTTTCGGGTGCAGGTCTAGCCCAAACGGTCGTAAGGTCCGGGGCCAGCGTTCCATTCGACTTCTGGGCGCAAGGGCAAAAGTTTCCAGCGGGAGATTATCTGTTCGATTCCGAGTTGCCAAGCTCGATCTCAATCCGTGCCAAAGGGGCAAAATTAAGTGTCGGCATCCCGCGTATTTTGTATGGAGATCCAGTGAGCAAAGACGATGCAAAGCTGCTGTTCGTTCGTCGAGATGGCAAGTACTACCTGACTGAAGTGTGGTGCGTGCTGGGCAAGCTGGTAGTGACTGGCGAATTCCAACACCGCGGAGAAAAAAATAGCGAGCAGCGCGAAGTGCGGCTCGTCTATCCCTAAGTATTCGACATCGGAGTTGCAAACGAACCAACTAACGCAACAAGAGGGCGACCGACATGCTGGGCAGAAGATGGCGGCCCACGCGAGTCACGACCGTCATGCCGGACACTCCGTCGCTATGTTTCGCGACAAATTTTGGTTGAGCTTCGCTCTCTCGATTCCCGTGATCGCCTGGTCGTCTGATGTCCAACACTGGCTTGGGTACAGAGCACCTTCCTTTCCCGGCTCGAACTTAATCGCTCCAATCCTCGGAACGGTGGTGTTCGTTTACGGCGGTCTCGTTTTCATCCGTGGGGCATGGACTGAACTGGCGGACCGCAAGCCCGGCATGATGACCCTTATCAGCCTGGCGATCATAGTCGCCTTTTGTACCTCGCTCGCCGCGACATTCGGTGCCTTTTCGACATTGAAGTATGGTGGGAACTTTCATCCCTTATTACGATCATGATCTTGGGCCACTGGCTGGAAATGCGAGCTATTTCCCAAGCTCGTGGCGCACTCAGTGCGTTAGCCGCACTGCTTCCTGACACTGCCGAACGAGTAAGCGATACGGAAATTCAAACCGTTCCGCTCTCTGCGTTGCGCGTGGGCGACGTTGTCCTGGTCCGGCCCGGAACCCGCGTTCCGGCAGATGCCACAGTCGCCGAGGGGGCTGCGGACGTTGACGAGTCGATGATTACCGGCGAGTCCCGGACGGTCTTGAAGGGGCCAGGTGCGGCAGTGATCGCAGGAACAGTCGCCAGTGGGGGAAGGCTTCGAGTCCGCGTCACTGCAGTAGGAGAGCAGACCGCTCTGTCCGGCATCATGCGGCTCGTTGCTGCTGCACAGGCTTCTGGGTCTCGTACGCAAGCTCTTGCCGATCGTGCCGCCGCAATCCTTTTCTACGTGGCCGTCGCGTCAGGCGCGATTACTTTTATCTACTGGTGGTTGTCAGGCGACAAAGAACACGCCCTGATTAGAACGGCAACCGTCCTCATCATTGCTTGCCCGCACGCCCTGGGGCTGGCGATTCCGCTCGTGATTGCGATCTCGACATCGCTTGGGGCTCAGAACGGTCTCCTTATCAAGGACAGACTCGCACTCGAACGCGCCCGCAATTTGGACGTGGTGATTTTCGACAAGACCGGCACGCTCACACGTGGGTCCCCAGCAGTCTGGGAAGTTGCGGCTGTGGTTGGCACCAACGAGAGTGATTTGCTTGCCCACGCTGCTGCAGTCGAATTCAATTCCGAGCATCCGCTGGCCAAGGCAATCGTGGCGGAAGCCAAGGGCCGAAACCTGCCCACGTTGCAAGCTGCCGACTTCGAAGTGCTACCCGGTCGAGGGGCACAGGCACGCGTAAACGGCAGGAGCATCGTAATCGGTGCACCGCGTCTGTTGACCGGGGGCAAAGTAACAGTACCGCCGGAAGTTGAAGAGTTAACGACCACGTGGGCGTCCGAGGGAAAGACGGTTCTCTATGTCGTTGCCGAAGGGCGACTGCTCGGCGCTTTCGCCGTTGAAGATGAGATTCGGCCCGAATCAAAGGAGGCGATCACAGAGCTTCATCGGTTTGGTATTCGGGTCGCGATGATCACCGGAGACTCGAAGGCGGTTGCCGATTCGGTCGCCCGACGTCTCGGTATAGATGAGGTCGCAGCCGAGGTTCTCCCTGCTGACAAGGCTTCGGCAGTGAAGCGCTTTCAATCAGGCGGCAAAAGGGTCGCAATGGTGGGTGATGGTGTGAACGATGCTCCGGCGCTGTCGACCGCAGATGTTGGAATCGCAATTGGGGCGGGAACCGACGTGGCGATTGAGTCAGCTGGAATCGTGCTTGTGCGCAGCGATCCGCGCGATGTTGTGGGAGCGATCAAGCTATCTCGGGCTACGTATCGAAAGATGATTCAAAATCTCGTTTGGGCGACCGCCTATAACCTCGTCGCCATCCCGGTCGCAGGAGGCGTTCTCGTCCGATGCGGACTCGATCTGCCCATGAGCGTTGGTGCAGTCGCAATGAGTCTCTCCACTATCATCGTGGCTGCGAATGCACAGTTGCTTCGCCGGCTGAACCTGCAGCGCGCGGCCCCATAAAAAGAGAAATCTGTCCAGGATAAGATCCGAAGCTGCCAGGACATAAGCTCAGAAGCAAACGTACCGGCAGTTTCTGAATCTGCCCCCTTTCTTTTGAGTTTTGCTTGAGGAACGCGAGCAGATCGGCGTTGATCGTGTCGGCGTGGGTCATTCCTGACAAGTTTTAGTCTCTTCACCGGGGGAGGTGGAACTCACCCCGGAGGCCTACCCAGTCACACCTCTCCGGATTTAAGATGGTGCGGGTGTAAAATGGAAGAATCGTTTCCTCCTCGGCACAAGTGAAGACCCTCCGCGACTGTGCGACTGCGTCTGTTGTCGGACGCACAAATCGCCACTATGGTGAACGGTATGAAGACCTCTATTGACAAAGTCGCTCTCGGCATCACCGACGACGAAGTCCCACTAGGTAGCCATCTCATCCATTTTTGGCAAACTGACGAGGAATTCGAGCGGGGGGTTCGGTTTCTCGAACTTGGGATCGCCGACGAATTTCAGCATTGTGTTCTATT